>OJQY01000033.1_pt1 | contig 118520 bp, 129 predicted proteins | sample 1599091 | NCBI WGS metagenome assembly OJQY01 (sample SAMN03922524, study PRJEB24848) | human gut metagenome | isolation source: stool sample | host: Homo sapiens | place: Germany | collected 2010-02 | reverse complement strand
GCCTGGCGCTGCTCCGCTTCTTTCTTTAGCATCTTCATCACCTGTCCTTAGTATAACAAAAAAGGCCGCATAATGCGACCTTTTTTGACAGGCTGAGGGCCGCCATCAGCGGCGGCCCTGTCCCTTGACGGTAAGGATGCCATCAAGGGTGGTAGCAGTAATCCCCAGCCGCTGGGCAACGGCGATGTCGTTTTTCATGGCCTCGGTCATAGTATGGCCGCAGACTACCAGCACATGGGAGCGGCGGAGCAGGTCGCGGCTCATGTCAATACCGCTTTTGTGCTCCTCCGGCACTGCGTCATTGAGGAATAAGGGCAGATACAGGGTAGGGCAGATGGGCGAAAATCCCGCCTCATATACCGCCCGGCAGTAGCGGGCCGCCTGTTCCGCGTTTTCACTGTCACCGCCAAGCCATCCGGCGGTAATATAAGCAAGTGGCCGTTTCATTGTCAAAACCTCCATTCATTGAAGAAAGATACTTCAGCCCAATCCCCCCGCCCTTTCCCAGTCATGGGAAAGGGGCGGCTCTGGAGGATATATATACCCCCGCCGCGCCGCTGGAAATAGCACAGCCGGGGCAGACCGTAAAGGGCAGGCCGCCGCAAGCGGCGGTGCGTTGCACCCTTGACGGCCCACTCCCGGCTGTACAGGAAGGTAGGCGGCGACGGGGGATATATCACCACAGAGCCCTCTGCAGGAGGGGCCCCCTCGGGACAATTTGTCTCGAAGTGTGGTCGGGTTACTTGTCTTTTTCCATCTTTTTCGGGGCTTTTGCCAGCTCGGGCGGCTGTTTCTCCTTCCACTCGTCCAGCAAAGTCATGATCTGCTCCTTCATTTTGGCGGGAGTGGCCTCCTTGCCAAAATACTTCTCCAGTTCAGCCATCGAAATAATCACGCCGCGATCCTCCTTTTTCTTTTCGCTTAATATGCCGTCAATCACATCGCCGTTGAGCTTGCCTTCCTTATCCAGCTCCCGGAGCTGTTTCGCCTGGGCCAGAGATGGGGACGCCTGTTCCCCGTCAATGGAAACGGCAATCAGCCTTTGGTTTTTCGGCTTGATATAGGAAAGCTCCACCGCAGGCATGAAGCCCATCTTTTTATCGTCCACCTTATCCATGAGCTCCGGGACAAGGTGGTTAAGGCGCAGATACCGCATAACCTTTTTATAGTTCATGCCATGCGCCTCGCCCACAATCTCAACCGAGCGTTTCCCCACATCGCCCTCGGCCACACCTTTCAGCCGGGAGCCCTGGTGCTTGATGTCCTCTACCTCCAGATCCAAAAGGGCGGCCAGTTCGCTGGGGAGCGTTTGATCCCTCTGTTTGTTGCTGTCCTTCATGGCCTCCACCGCCTCGTGGTCGGTCATATCCCTGACAATAAAGGGCATTTCCTCCAGCCCGGCCAGTTCGCTGCCACGGCAGCGGCGATGGCCTGCCACAATCTCATAGCCGTTTCCATCCTTTTCCGGGCGGGCAAGTCCGGGCACCATAACGCCGTTGAGCTTGATGGATGCCACCGTTTCCTGCATTTTGGCATCGTCCCGCACCTTGAACGGATGGGGGCGGAATGTATGGAACGGGTGGAGCTCGGAAAGTTTCAGATAGACCAGCTTTCCCTCCTCCACAGGGCGGGGCGGTACAGTCGGCTCCGTCACACCCTGCTCCGGGGGAGCGGCCTCCTTTGCGGGCTTATCCTTTCCGGCATCCGGGGGAGCAGGAGCTTCGGGAGCCTTCCCGCCACTTCGGGACAATTTGTCTCGTTGTGACGGCTGGGCCTTGTCGGGGGCCGCCTTGTCAGCCTTAGACGGGCGGCCCTTGCGGGGCCCGGCCTTTTTGGGTTCTTTTTCAGCCTCCGGCCCGGGGCGCTCTGTTTTATCAGACTTAGGGGGACGGCCACGGCGCGGCTTTTCAGCTTTCTTGCTTTCAGCGACAGGATGCTCCGGTGCAGGAGCCCCGGCCTCCTGTTCACGGGATGCCTCTGCCTTTTCCACCTCGGCCCGAGCCGCCTGCCGCTTTTCTGCCATGAGCGCGTCAATCTGCTCCGCAGAGATTACCACATCTCCGGGATTGGCAGGCCCGGCCTGTTCCGGCGGGTGTTCGGGAACGGCGGCCTCCCCGTGGGCCGGATCAGCCACAGCGGGCGCGGGAGCCTCCTCGGTTTTCTGCACCTCGGGGCCCGTGTTCAGTTTTTCATCTGCCATTCACTAACCTCCTTTTCGTGAAAGTTGCACAATTTTCGAGCTTAAATTTCTGTAATTATTTTTCTGCCTCCTTCCGGTCTATCCACGCAAAAAAGCCGCCCAAGATAGCACCTGGACGGCTTTCTGCGTAATGTGATAGATCAAATATTATTTTTTTCGGATTGTAGGCTCCGAAAAGCCTTGTATTTACAGCGTTCCTAATAAGAAACAATCATATGATATTTGCAATTCCACCTTGTGTGCGATAAACTATTTACGTCGTTCACTCCGAATGACCTCCCTTTGCTTGGCTTGTGCAGTTGGCAGACCGCACTCCCATTATAGCAAAGGGAGTTCTTCTTTCTGCAGTATCGACTATAGTCTTCTTTGGAACCACTCGCCTAGCGAGTGGTTTTCGTTATACAACAAAAAGAGAAGGACCGTAGTCGGTCCTTCTCTTTTGGGAAAGTAATGATTTTTACTGCGCCGCGGCGTCCAGCATGGCCAGCTCCACAGTCAGGTCGATGTACTCGCCATCGGGAATGGAGGTCTGGTCCTCATAGCTGTCCAGGCCGCCTTCCACGCGGTAGACCTTCAGGGTCGCCGTGTCGCCCGCCTGCTTGCTCTGCAGGATGGAGGTCATCTCCTCCATGCTGGAGACGCGGGTGCCGTCTACCTCGACCACGATATCGGCCACCTGCACGCCCGCCTTTTCAGCCGGAGAGCCGCTTTCCACATCCTGCACATAAGCGCCGGTGGGGATCAGGTTGTTGGCTACAGCGTAGCTGTTGGGGTTGAGGTTGCTGACGGTAACGCCGATACGGGGCTTGTCACCGGTCGAGATGCTGGCGCTGCCCTGCGTGGAATTGGAAGTGGAGCCTTCCACATTGCCGTTGCCAGAGAGCACGTCATTGATCAGGTCCTTGGCCTCATTGATCGGGATGGCCATGCCGATACCTTCAACGGTGCTGCCGGTAAACATGGAGCCGGTATACTTCATGCTGGGGATGCCGATGAGCTCGCCCGCGACGTTGAACATGCCGCCGCCGCTGTTGCCGGCGTTAATGGCCGCATCGGTCTGGATCATGGTATTGACGGCGCGCTTGCCGTAGGCATCGGTGGCGCTGCTGGTAACTTCACGGTTGAGCGCGGAGATCACGCCCACGGTCGTGGTGCCGGTAAAGCTGAGCGGGTTGCCGATGCAGATAGCCCAGTCGCCCACGGACAGCTGATCGCTGTCACCCAGCACAACGGGCTCAATGTCCAGGTCCTCAACATACAGCACGGCGATGTCCTTGGCCTCGTCGGTACCCTTGAGCTCGGCGGGATAGACCTTGTCGCCGCTGGTGACCTCCAGCATGGTGGCATCCTCCACCACGTGGTAGTTGGTCAGTACGTAGCCGTCAGCCACCACCACGCCGCTGCCGCTGCCCTGCAGTACCTGACGGCTGGTGTCGTCGTCGTTATAACCTCCGCCGTAGCCATAGCCAAATCCGAAGCCATAATAGCTGTTGCGGTAGGTGGTGTAGTTGTTGACGCCTACGACGCTGCCGCGTACCTTTTCAACAGCCTCCGTGAAGGGGCTGGTGACGACGGTGGCGTTTTCGGTAAGCGTGACGGATTCCGCCCCCGCGGTGCTGTCATGCTGAATCAGGGCGACCGAGGCGACGACCATCAGTACAAGCGCCAGCGCCGCCGAAGTAAATGCGTAGAAATTCTTTCCGGAACGATTGTTGTTACTCTTCATGTAGTGTCCCTCCTTACTACGCGATTATTATAGCCGCCATTTTTGACCTTATCGTGAACGAGCCATGAAAATACTTTTGTAAATTTGGAAAGCCGCATGGCATGCGTGTTCATAATTGGCGCAGAAGGAAGGAGGAAAGGCGCGGAATCAGGCGTTTTCACGCTCGATGGCCTGAATGGCCATGGCGCACTCCAGACGCTTCTGTTCCAGCTTGCATTCCATTTCGTAGGGCTTGGAGATGTCGCCGTTGAAGGCATGGGCGTTGGCCTGGCAGCCGCCGCTGCAATAGAAGCGCGCCCAGCACTGGGAGCATTTTTCCTTGGTGAGCACGGTGTTGTGCTGGAAGCGCGCCTGCATGGCGGTATCAAAGGTGCCGTCCAGCACCGAGCCCATGCGCATCCCTTCGCGGCCCACAAACTGGTGGCAGGGGTAGATGTCGCCGTCTGCAGTCACGGCCACGTACTCGTTGCCCGCGCCGCAGCCGGTAAGACGCTTGCGCAGGCAGGGGCCGCCGGTCAGATCCACCATAAAGTGGAAGAAACTGAACCACGTGTCCGGATTGCGGCGGCGGATTACGTACTCGCGACCCAGGCGCTCGTATTCCTCGAATACGCGGGGCAGGTCACTTTCGCGGATGGCGTAGTCGTGGCTCTCGTCGGTGACGACCGGCTCGATGGAGAGCTGCTCAAAGCCCTGGTCTGCCAGGTGCAGCACATCGTTTGCAAAGTCCAGGTTGTAGCGGGTGAAGGTGCCGCGCAGGTAATAGCGCTGCTGGCCGCGCCGCCGGGCGAACTCCTTCGCCTTCTCGATAATGAGGTCATAGCTGCCCTTGCCGTTGGGGGTGGGGCGCATGCGGTCGTGCACCTCCGGCCGTCCGTCGATGGAGATGACGACGTTGTCCATCTCGCGGTTGAGGAAGTCCATGATCTCGTCGTTCATAAGCACGGCGTTGGTGGTGGTGGTGAACTTGAACACCTTGCCGTAGCGCTTCTCAAGCTCCCGGCCGTAGGCCACGACCTCCTTGATGACAGGAAAGTTCATCAGCGGCTCGCCGCCGAAGAAGTCCACCTCCAGATTTTTGCGCTTGCCGCTGTGCGCCACCAGCCAGTCCAACGCCTTTTTGCCCGTCTCGGCGCTGAGCAGGCAGCGGCTGTGCATGTGGTACTCGCCCGTGTCCGCAAAGCAGTACTTGCAGCGCAGGTTGCAGTCGTGCGCGGCGTGCAGACACATGGCCTTGACCACGCCGCTGTCGGCGGGTTTGACGTCGGAGTAGTCATCGGGGGTGTCCAGATACCCCTCGTTGATGAGCTGGCGGAGCTCAGCCACGGTTTCCTCGGCTTCCTCGCGCGGGTATTTTTCCGCAAGCCGCGCGGCGATATCCGCATTTCGGTCCTCCAAAAGCAGGGAAAGGGCGTCGTAGGCGATGTCGTCCAGCGACATCACCGCGCCGCTGCCCACGTCCAACGCCATCTTGCGGCCCAGGGCCTCAAAAAGATGAATCATAGAAATCCTCCTGACGGATGGGAATCACATCAAAAAAACGCCGCATCGCACCGGAGCAATGCGGCGACGGGATGCCATGCGGCTTACTTGCCGAAGGAATGGTTCACCTTGCCATCGCGGCCGGCCAGAATCTGGCTGTCCTTGTTGGCGCAGCTCTGGTTGGCGACGGTGCAGCTGGTCTTGCAGGCGCTCTGGCAGGAGCTCTGGCACTCGCCGCAGCCGCCGTGGGCCAGGGACTGACGCAGGCAGGGCTCGGAGATGGGCTTGATATGCTTCATGACGGATATCCCTCCAATGTGAAATTTCATTATGCACCATTCATTATACAGCATGCCACGGCGCATTTCAAGATTTTTGCGGGGAAAAGAGCCGTTTGCCGCGGGATGGGCCACCATGATATAATGAAGCAGCCAATCAGAAAATTTGCAGGAGGTCCCCCGCCATGACGCTGATGGAGCAGCTGTCCGCCTACATTCCCTACAACGAGCAGGAGGCGCGCGACCGTGCGCTGCTGCTGGAGTGCCTGCGCCGCGAACCGGACGTTATGACCCGGCAAAACCCGCTGGCGCATTTCACGGCCTCGGCCTGGATCGTCAACCCCACGCGCACGCGGGTGCTGATGGTCTATCACAACATCTATCATTCCTGGTCCTGGCTGGGCGGACACGCCGACGGCGAAAGCGACCTGCTCGCTGTGGCCCTGCGCGAGGCGCGGGAGGAAAGCGGCATCCGGTCGGCGCGACCGGTATCGGAGGACATCTTCAGCCTGGAGGCGCTCACCGTGGACGGGCATGAAAAGCGCGGGGCCTATGTATCGTCCCACCTGCACCTGAACGTGACCTATCTGCTGGAGGCCGACGAGGGAGAAGCCCTGACCGTCAAGCCCGACGAAAACAGCGGCGTGCGCTGGTTTACGCTGGAGGAGAGCGAGACGGCGCCTTCGGAGGCATGGTTCTGCGCCAGGGTGTATCATAAGCTCAACTGCAAGCTGCGCGCCATGGCCGGGCCGGAGCAGGCGAGGTAGCGGAAAAAAACCGGGCTGCAAAATTTTTTTGCAGCCGGTGAGTGGATTGCCTCCCGTCAGACGTATTGGAAGTGCCGTCGGAAAGGACGAGCGACAAACGGGAGGTTGAAATTCATGAAGAAACGAATTGTGGCGATGCTGGTGGCTGTGGTGCTGTGCATGGGCGTGACGGGCGCGCTGGCGGCGTATGGCCGCGGCTATGTGGACGCGGACGGGGACGGCGTGTGCGATAACGCGGGCGTGGGCTGCGGATTGTACGGCATGGGCCGCGGCTATGTGGACGCGGACGGCGACGGCGTGTGCGACAACGCGGGAACGGGCTGCGGATTGTACGGCATGGGCCGCGGCTATGTGGACGCGAACGGCGACGGCGTGTGCGACAACGCGGGCTACGGGGCATACGGCGCTGGGCGCGGAGCGCGCAGGGGCAGATAACGAAACAGGAAAGCGGGACGCGGAATGCGCAGCGAGCAGGAGGTCAACCGGGCCATGGAGCGGCACGCCGATACGGTTCGCCGGCTGTGCCTGATTCATCTGAAAAACCACGCGGACACCGAGGACATCTTTCAGAATGTGTTTTTGAAATATGCTCTCAGCTCCATCCGTTTTGAGAGTGAGGAGCACGAGCGGGCCTGGTTCATCCGGGTGACGCTCAACGCCTGCCGGGATCTTTTGCGCCGGTTCTTTCGCAGCCGCACGGTATCGCTGGAAAAGCTGGTGGAGCAGCCGGCGCAGATCGCCCCGGATCACCGCGAGGTGCTCGAGGCGGTGCTGGCGCTGCCCCAGCCCTACCGCGACGCCGTCTACCTGCACTACTTCGAGGGCATGACGGCCCCACAGATCGGGGAGGCGCTGCGCAAAAACGTCCATACGGTCTATACGCTGCTGACGCGGGCGCGGCAGCGGCTGAGGGAAACGCTGGGAGGCGATGCGTGTGAATAACCGGATCAAAGAAGCCTTCGGCGACGTACATGCGGAGGAGTCGCTCAAACGCGGCACCCTCGATGCAGTCCGGCGCCTGACGCACGGCTACCGCCGCTGGGTCGTAACCCGCCGTCTGGCGCCTGCGCTGGCCTGCCTGATGATCGCGCTGGGCGGCATGGGCGGGCTGTACTTCACCCCTACGTCGGTCATCAGCATCGATGTGAATCCCTCCCTCGAACTGAGCGTGAACCGTTTTGACCGGGTGGTGGGCGTCACGAGCTACAACGAGGATGGTCGGGCGCTTGTGCAGGAGCTCACATTGACGCATCAGAACTACGCCGAAGCCGTCGAGCAGGTACTGGATAGTCCTGCTGTTGCGGATTGCGTATCGCGCGGCGAGGAGGTTACCCTGACGGTGGTGGGGGAAAACGAGGGGCAGAGCATGCGCCTGCTGGCCGGGCTGGAAGGCTGCGCGGCCGGACGGAAGAACACCTTCTGCTGTGCGGCACAGCCTGAAGAGGTAGCCCTTGCGCACGAGGCCGGGCTGTCCTATGGCAAGTACCGCGCATTTCTGGAGGCGCAGGCGCTCGATCCCTCTCTCACCCCGCAGGAGGTGCAGGGGATGAGCATGCGGGAGATCCGGGAGCTGACGGAGGCGGTGGCGGCGGGAGAGGAACCCGCTGCGCAGGAGGACACACAGCCGGGCCGCCACGGCGGCGGAGGCGGCAACGGAAAGGGAAATCAAGGAAATGGCGGGGGCGCGGGGCGATGAGGCCAATACGCGCCCCTGTCCTTTTTCTGGAAAGCGATTGCTGATCTTTCAGGCATTGACAAGCGGCTTGTGGGCGGCTATAATACGTTGGTGATTCTATGCCCCGGCGCAAGCGTCGCCCCGCCAAGCAGGCGGACGGCGCTGCTTTGTGCTATTTTAAGGGGCGAAGCGCATATCAGAAATGCAGGGGCGGCCCATGCCGCCGAAAGGAGACCCAAAGCCATGGCGGACCAGGAAAAGAAAGTCATTCTTACCCGCGAGGGGTATGAGAAGCTGGAAAAGGAACTGGACTACTACATCAGCGTCAGGCGCAACGAAATTTCCGAGCAGATCGCCATCGCGCGCGGCTTTGGCGATCTGAGCGAGAATGCCGAGTATGATGAGGCCAAGAACGAGCAGAGCCGCATCGAGGCCAAAATCGTGGAGATGGAAAACACCCTGCGCAACTGCGTGGTGGTGGAGGACGACGAGGTCAGCACCGATGTGATCGGCGTGGGCAACACCGTGAAGGTGCAGAATCTGACCATGAAGATCGAACAGACCATCACCATCGTGGGCGCAAACGAAACCGACCCCAAGAACATGAAAATCAGCTCCGAAAGCCCCATCGGCGCGGCCCTGCTGGGCAAGCGCAAGGGCGAGACCGTCGATGTGGAGGTTCCCGCCGGCGTGATGAAGCTCAAGGTGCTGGAAATCAGCCGGTGACGCATTAGCATACCAAAGGAGAGGGTTTCATGGACACACAGGCCGCCGTTCCCCAACAGCTGACCGAGCAGGAGAGCATCCGCCGCGAAAAGCTGCGCAAGCTGCGCCAGGCGGGGCAGGACCCCTACGCCATCACACGCTACGACCGCACGCATGAAAGCACGGATATCCTCAATGGCTTTGACGAGCTGGAGGGCAAGGAAGTCAGCGTGGCGGGCCGTATGATTTCCAAGCGCGTGATGGGCAAGGCCAGCTTTGCCCACATTCTGGACGCGCAGGGTGATTTGCAGGTTTACATGCGCCGCGACGACCTGGGCGAGGAGGCATATGCCGCTTTTAAGGACATGGACATCGGCGACGTGATCGGCGTGAAGGGCACGGTGTTTCGCACCCAGAAGGGCGAAATCAGCGTGCACGCCAGTCAGGTGACGCTGCTGTGCAAGAGCCTCAAGGTGCTGCCGGAGAAGTTCCATGGCCTCAAGGACCCGGATCTCCGCTACCGTCAGCGCTATGTGGACATGATCGTCAACCCCGAGGTGCGCGAGACCTTCCGCAAACGCAGCCGTGTGATCAACGCCGTGCGCGATTTTCTCAATGCCCGCGGCTTTCTGGAGGTGGACACGCCGGTCCTGCACACGCTGGAGATTGGCGCGGCGGCCCGTACCTTCAAAACCCATCACAACGCGCTGGATATCGACATGTTCCTGCGCATCGAGACGGAACTGTATCTCAAGCGCCTGATTGTGGGCGGTTTCGACCGCGTGTACGAGGTGGGCAGGCTGTTCCGCAACGAGGGCATGGACGCTACGCACAACCCGGAGTTCACCAGCGTGGAGACCTACCAGGCATACGCCGACTACAACGACGTGATGGAAATGGTCGAAGAGCTTTACGCCTACGTGGCCAGGACGGTGTGCGGCTCCACCTGCGTGCCCTATGAGGGACAGATGATCGAGCTCAAGGCCCCGTGGCGGCGCGTGACCATGGCGCAGGCCGTAAAGGATGCCTGTGGGGTGGATTACGACAGCTGGAAAACGGATGAGGAGGCGCGCGCCTGCCTGGACGCCATGGGCGTGCATGTGGAAAAGGAGGCCAAGCGCGGCGACTGCCTGGCTGCTCTGTTTGATGAATATGTGGAATCCACGCTTGTTCAGCCTACGTTCGTGACCGATTATCCGGTGGATATCTCGCCCCTGGCAAAGCGCAAGCAGGACAATCCCGACCTGACCGAACGGTTTGAGTATTTCATCAACGGGCACGAGTTCGGCAACGCTTTCAGCGAGCTCAACGACCCCATCGACCAGCGTGCCCGCTTTGAGGAGCAGGTACGCCTGCGTCATGCGCAGGGCATCATGACCGCCCAGGTGGACGAGGACTTCCTCAACGCCCTGGAGTACGGCATGCCCCCCACCGGCGGACTGGGCTTCGGGGTGGATCGCATGGTGATGCTCATGACCGACAACGACTCCATCCGCGACGTGCTGCTGTTCCCCACGATGAAGCCCTTGGACTAAAATTCCACAATATATAGTGTCTGACGAAACCGGACGGCACAAGATGTAGCAAAAAGGGCTTACAACTACAACTTTTCTACAACTTTTGCTTGAAATCAGACGGCATCAGACGGGCCAAAATGAAGGGCAAATCCGTGTTTTTTATGCGGATTTGCCCTTTTTTGCAATTTTCACATTAGCACCAAATTACCCTTGATTGCCTCTGCTTTTTCCCTCATGTTTTCTTGCGTAATATGCGTGTAAATATCCATAGTTGTGGAAAAATCAGCGTGGCCCATCACTTGCTGGATAAACTTGATGTCGTTGGTGCTTTCACAGAGCCGCGTGCAGAATGTGTGTCTCATGTTATGTACGCTAAAATGCGGCAGCAGTTCCGGCTCACGATCTTCCAGTTCAGCCTGATCCATTTCTTCGGCGTTGTAGGCGATGGAGATACGCTGGATGGCCCGATTGATATTATGGGCACTGAGAAAGTAACCTTCCCGATTCCTAAAAAGGAAACCGTGATACCCATTCATCACAAGGTCTTCCGGATAGAGTGTGTCCATGACTTCAATCAATGTGCGGAGCTGTTCAGCAACCTGCGGATACAGGATAGGGATGGTGCGGGTGCCGCTGGCTGTTTTAGGGGTGGTGATATGAAGACCTGCTTTCCCATCAATCACGCGATAGATCAAGTTGTGATTGACAGAGATGGTGTTGTTCTCCAGGTCCACATCATTTTTAGTTAAGCCGGTACATTCCGCAACACGCATTCCCGTACCGAGCAGTACGACCATGACAGGCAGCCAGTGGCTATACATCGGTGACTTGGAAATGAACCGAAGGAAGTTCTTCTGCTGTGTCATGGTCAGCGCGATTCTTTTCTTCGGGGGCGCCCCGGCTCCCTCTGTTTTGAGAGAGCGGTAGACGCCTTTGCTTGGATTTTTTCGGATGTAGTCATCATCGACCGCCAATTCAAGCGTGGGGTGAATCAGGTTATTGATGCTTTCCAAGGAATTGACCGCAAAGCCTTTTTTCAAAAGCTTCGTGTAAAATGTCAGGATGTCGCTCTTTCGGATGTTGGGCAGGGGAATGTTGGCAAACGGCTCATCCTTCACATAGTTGCTCCAAAGATATTCGTAATTCGCCCGTGTAGAAGCCTTTAACTGGATCTTCGTATCCATGAGGACTTTGAACATATCATTTAGGGTGATTTTCATAGCCTCCTGGGTGCGAATACCGTCTTCGCTGTCACGGTTGAGCACTTTTTCTTTGGCCCGCAGGCTGGCAAGGTCAAAATCATAAATGTACTTTTTCTTCTTACCCAGCTTATAGACAAACATATAGCTGCCGTCTGAGCGTTGTGTTTCTCCTGGCCGCAGGTTGCGGCCTTTGTTGTCTTTTCTAACTTTTGGCATAGGCTGATACCTCCCGATGTTTTGTGTGTTGCTGTGCCCGGAATGGGCAAGGTTCTGTTAGCATGAGATCTCGTACAAATATTCCTTCACGCGCTGAACGCTCCAAAGGACACGAGAATTCATGGTAATGCGGGCGTGGGCCAGGTCGCCGATCTGGACGGCCGTGTGCCGCCCGCAGTCGAGCAGTTTGCAAAGCGATTCCGTATCGACCGCCAAGCACTGATCCGGTGAAAGGTCATTGGGTTTTCTTTTTTCCATAATTGCCCTCCTTTATTTGCAATTACATATATCCTTTACTGTTTGTAGAAGAAGGTTTTCAACAAAAACAATGAAGTCATTCAAATTCATCGGGAAGTGTAGTGTCTCTTCCAAAGGCCATTTCCTGCGCCGGGGCGTTCCGCCGCGTATTGCCAGGGCCCGCTGTGCGGTATTTCAATCGTGGGCGGGCTCCATGTGGTCATCGCACACTGTCCGCGATCCCTGTATAACTCCAATGGAAAAGGTTATGGGGCTTGTCAAGGTACAAAAAGAGCGTGCAGACCGGCTACGGAATCCCATGCCATGTCTGTACGCCCTATATATAGGAGATGGCGGCCAAATTTCTGCAAATCCTGTGCCTTTTGATGAGTTTTTTTGAGCGAGCCATTTTCAGTGGCAGAAAGATACTATATATAGATGATATTTCTTGACTAACGCAAGATATTGTGCTACACTGTTTCTGTAATTGATTTTTGTGCGTTTTCCCCTTGTGGGATACAGACTTAGTTTCTGTACCGCGGATTGAAAAATCTGCATTGCACACGCAGTCAAGATTGTACTTGTGCCAGTAGTATTACTGCGCCCCTCTGGGCCGGTATATTACTGGCTTTTTTATTTTTCCGGGACTTTTGCTCCCGTCAGCGAGGATGACTTTGGTTCATAGGCAGCTATGGACATCAGGCGTTACGCCCTTTGTCACCCTCGCTTTTTTTCTGCCCAAATGCCGGAAACGGCTTTGAGGATATACCACAATTACAGAAAGGCAGGTATGAACATGAATGTAAAAAAGCGGAGTCAGGAGTCTCTGACGAGTAAGAGGAAACCGGTGGCGAGCTGGCGGCAGTACCAGAAGCTGAACCAAACCGCACAGAAGCATTGTCCGGTGATTCGGGCACCCGTCATTCCCCGTAGAACGCGGAGGGGGTGTTGAGTATGCCGGTAGGCAGTGTGGCTGTCAAAGAGCGGCATCAGCCCCTGGTGCTGGTGGATACGGCAGGCTTGTCCGAAGAAGAATGGCTTGCCTACCGCCGGAAAGGTATTGGAGGCAGCGATGTTGCAGCTCTGCTGGGCATTTCACCGTGGCGGACGGCCCGGGATCTGTTTTATGACAAGCTGAACATTGCCGTGGTCGAGGACCATGAGGACAACTGGGTGGCCCTGGAGATGGGACACCTGTTGGAACCGCTGGTGGCGAAGATCTTCCAGCACCGGACCGGCTACAAGGTCTATCAGATCAAAAAGATGTTCCAGCACCCGAAGTATCCCTGGATGCTGGCGGATGTGGACTACTTTGTAGAACTGCCGGACGGCACCACCGCTATTCTGGAGATCAAGACCACAAACTACAACGCCAAAGACAACTGGTGGCTGGATGGTGAGGAAACCATTCCGGCCTACTATGAGTCCCAGGGGCGGCATTACATGGCTGTCATGGATGTGGACCGCTGTTTCTTCTGCTGCCTGTATGGCAACAACGAGCAGGAAAGTATTATCCGTGATATGCAGAGGGATCTGGCCTATGAGGATGAGATGATTTTTCTGGAACAGGATTTCTGGGAAAACCATGTGCTTACCAGAACACCGCCGCCTTACACCGAGGATGGAGACCTCGTGATCGAGAGCGTGCGCCGGTACACCGGCCCCGCTGACAAGGAGGCCCCCGCTGTGACACTCGATTTGTCTCTGACGGCCAAGCTGATGCGTTTTCTCCAGCTTCAGGAGCAGAAAAAAGGCGCAGAAGCCGGCAACAAGAAGATTGAGGAAGATATGAAGCGGCTGAAGGCTGCCATCATTGCCAAAATGGGGAAAAGCTGCAAAGCCATTTGCCAGCAGGATGGGGTGAACTATACCGTCACTTACAATCCGATACGAACCCCTGGTATCGACAAGGATAATCTGAAACGGTTGAAGCTGGACCACCCGGACATTTACGAACAATATGTGACTGTCTCAGTGTCACGCCGGTTCGTAGTCAAGTGTGACGGCGAGGCGGCATAAAAGGAGGGAAAAAGAAGTGATCCATAGAGGAACTTATGACGGGACGATCTACCACAACCCCGTAAACAGGTTCTGCATCATCAGCGTAAAAACCGCTGATAAGGAGGTGCCCCAGGAGGCTCGTTCCACCCGCCGGTACAGAGATCATCTGATCCGCTTTGTTGCGACGGGCTATGAACTGCCCCGCACGGACGCGGTAGAGCTGGAACTGGACGGCGAATGGACAAAGGGCAAATATGGTGTGCAGCTTCAGGTGGAACAGTGGCGTGAGATCGTTCCCAAGACCAAGGACGGCGTGGAAGGCTATCTGGCCTCCGGCCTCATCAAAGGCATCGGGCCGGCGACTGCCGCGCAGATCGTCTCCCGGTTTGGCGTGGAAACGCTGGATATTCTGCAAAACCATCCCGAGCGGCTGCTGGAGGTCAAGGGCATTACGGAAAGCAAGCTGGAGGACATCAAAACCTCGTATGCGGAGAGCCGGATGCTCCAAGACCTGATGACGCTGCTCTCCCCATTCAAGATCACGCCGAAAACGGCTCTGAAGATCTACCAGCACTTTGGACCCGCCAGCGTGGACATCTTGAAAAAGAGTCCCTTTGAACTTTGCCAGGTGTCCGGTTTTGGATTTCTCCGGGTAGATGCCATCGTTCAGAAAAACGGCGGCGACCTGCATGACCCCATGCGGGTCAAAGGCGCACTGTTCTGGGCGCTGGAGGACAGCAAGGGCGGCAAAGGACATTTGTTCCTGCCTGGTGAAGCTTTGCGGAAGGAGGCTCTTCGGCTTCTCAACGCAAAAATCCCCGTCCCGTCTCTCCGGCTTCATGAACAGGAGGTCGCGGATGTGCTTCAGGACATGATTCTTCATGGCGAGGTGGTATCCGTCAAAGATAACATCTACCTGCCCCGCACATTCGCACAGGAAGATGAAACGGCCCGGCGTATTGCCATGCGGCTAATAGAGCCGTCTGCGCCGGAGCGCATTGAGCAGGCGCTGGAGCAGGTCAAGCGTGAAATGGGGCTTGTGCTGTCTTCCAAACAGGAGGCAGCGGTCTACGCGGCTTACCGCCACAGCCTGTCCATTATCACAGGTTCTCCCGGCACCGGCAAGACAACGGTGCTCAAGACCATTTTGGAAGTCTACCGCCGCCTGCACCCGAAAGGTGAAATCGTTCTGATGGCACCGACCGGCCGTGCCAGCCGTCGCATGGCGGAAAGCACTGGCTTTGACAAGGCGCGGACGCTCCACAGCGGCCTGGGCCTTGGCAGTGAAGAAGATGACGCCAACCGCAGCAGACAGCAGGAGCCGTTGTCGGCGGACCTGATCATCGTGGACGAGTTTTCTATGGTGGATATGTGGCTGGCAGACAAATTTTTTTCCCGCATCAAGGATGGGGCCCGTGTCGTTCTTGTGGGCGACCCCGATCAGCTCCCCAGCGTGGGCGCCGGGAATGTGTTCCGCGAACTGATCGACTGCGGCCTGATTCCCGTCACGGTACTGGACCAGATCTTCCGCCAGTCCAAGGACAGCCTGATTGCTTATAACGCCAAGTTTATCAACGAGGGCAACACCAAGCTGTACTTTGGGCCGGACTTTGTATTTATGGCAAGCGATAACCAGGCAGAGGCCGCGGAGCGGATCATCGCCCGTTACTGCCGGGAAATCGCGGAAAGCGGCATTGACCGGGTGCAGATTTTGTCCCCCTTCCGTTCGGAAGGCGCCGCGTCGGCGGAACAACTCAACGAGGCCATCCGCGAGGTGGTCAACCCGTTCCGCTCTGCCGAGGAAGAAATCAAAATCGGCGTCAAAGTGTTCCGGGTAAACGACCGGATCATGCAGACCAAAAACACCGCCAAGGTGTCCAACGGCGACCTGGGATTTATCCGCTATATCAAAGACGATGAAGATGGCAAGCGTATCGGTCTGGACTTCGGTGTGGGCCGAGAACTGGAATACAGCGTAGAGGATATGGTCAATCTGGACCTTGCCTACGCCACCACCATCCACAAGGCAATGGGCTCTGAGTATGAAACGGTCATCATGCCGCTTTTGAAAGCGCACACCGTCATGCTCTACCGCAACCTGCTCTATACCGGCATCACCCGAGCCAAAAAGCGCGTGGTGCTGATCGGCCAAAAGCAGGTGCTGTTTATGGCGATCCACCGGAATGAAATCGTCAAGCGGAATACGCTTCTGGGCACGCGCATCGGTATGTACTATAAGGCCTATGCCAAGCGGGCCGGAATCCCGGTCCCGGCAGCTCTGGAAGAAGAACTGAAATACGCTGGTTAAAAAAGAGGCGCAAGGTGCAGAAAATTGCCCGGCGTCTCCTATTTATTACACAGGAAGGAGTATATAACATGAACGAAAACAATGCGAAAACGATGTACGAAGCTGTGCCTGCGGCCTCTGAACTGAACAAGGTGCCGGGCTTTGACCCGCTCAAGTTCCTCCGCCGCACCAAGGACACCTTGAAGCTGGATCTGCCTTATCAGAAACTCTGGTTCCGCATGGCCCATCCCAATGGCCGTATGAGTCTGACGGCGCTGCGGATCACAGAGCAAATGGCGATTTTTGAGGCCAAGGTGTTTCTGGACCGCAGTGACGCGGAGCCGTTCAGTATGAGCACGGCCCAGCAGACTACTCAGGACAGCCGCGATTTCGTAAAAGCCGCCCAGAATGAGGCGCTGAGTCAGGCCCTTACGGACGCCGGTTTTGGCATCCAGCTGATCAGCGCCGGCGCCCAGGCTGAACTGATGGAGAAAAGCTCCGGAGCGGCTGTCAAAAAGGCCGCAGAACCGCCTGCCGGGCCGACGGCACGCACGACACCGCCGCAGAAGCCCCACAGCGCCCCGCAGAAGGGCGATACGCCTGCTGAGGTGAAATCCCCTGCCAGCCCCATCAAAACGCCGCAGAGGGCGTTTGAGGCCGAAAAGGCGGCAACCGTGACAACGGCCCCGTCGAAGGAAAGCACTGCTTCGGAAGCGGTGGAGCAGCACCTGCCGGTAGAGCCTGAGAGGACATTCGATACGCTCCCGGTTGGGCCTTCGCCAAAGACAGAGCAGCCGGTGGCTGAGAGCGAACAGTCGCATGAATTGCCTGTCCGCGGCAATGTAACGGAGCTGCCGGTCCAGCACACGGAGGAATCCGAACCTGCCGCCGAGCCTATGCAGCCCGAAGATGACGCTGCCGGGGCGGCGGATACTGCGGTGGATACCCCCTCTTACACGAAGGACACGCCTATGGAGGATATTCTGCAGGTCATGACGCTGGAACAGGCCCAGCAGGTCATCGTAGACGATGGCATCTGCAAGGGCATGACGATTGCCCAGGTGGCTGAGAAGCGGCCTGTCAATCTGCGGTACTACCTGATCCCGGGCAAGAGCAAGAACAACATGGTCCGCGCGGCCGCACAGCTGGTTTTGGATTCGCTTCAAAAGGCCGGCTGATATGGCCGCCGGCGAGGGCATGAAGGGAGGAATGACAGATGGGCTCGTACCCGGATGAATTTCCCTTCGGTATCATGGAAGTTGTGGAACTGCTGCACCTGCGGGTCAGGCGCCAGCAGGCAAACAGCGTCTATGTGGACTGCCCGTTCTGCGGCGACCGCCGCGGGCGGATGAATGTCAATTTCGTCAAAAATGTCTGGCGGTGCAATCACTGCGACGAACATGGCGGAATGCTGGCGCTATATGCAAAATTGAATCACACGACGACCTCTGACGCTTATTGGGAAATTGCAGAAGCTCTGTGTGACAATACCCACGAGGAACACGCACGCTCCGGGAATGAAGCCCAACAGCAGCCGGTCAGCACCGGGTCCCCATCTTCGGGGGCCCGGGCGGCCGCTGCAGGTCATTCTTCTTCCGAGCGAAAAACTGTGCCGCAGTCGGACAAAGCCAGCCCGGCCGAGATCCACCAGACGCTATCCCTACTGCTGGCCCAGCTTACGCTGCGGCCGGCACATCGGGAACATCTGCGCTCACCAAAGCGTGGGCTGTCTGATGAACAAATCGAGGCGCTGGGCTTTAAGAGTACCCCGCCGCCCTTCTTATGCCGCTCTATCACGGACCGGCTGATCAGGCAGGGCTGCAGGGTGCAGGGCGTACCCGGATTTTACCGGGACGACAGCGGCCATTGGACAATGGCATTTTATAAGAAGACCTCCGGCATTCTGATCCCCGCCGTAGGCTTTGACGGGCGGCTGCAGGGATTCCAGATCATGCTGGATGTGCCGCTGAAACACAAGGATGACCCGCCGGAGAAACCGGGGGCCAAGTACATCTGGTTTTCCTCTTCCTCAAAGACAGACGGGACAGGCTCCGGCAGCCCGGTACATCTGATCGGTGACCCATCCGCCCGGGTGGTCTATGTGATCGAGGGGCTGCTGAAAGCAGATATTTCCCATTGTCTGACCGGGCGCACCTTTGCCGCGATTGCCGGGGCCAACAACACCAGCCCGCTGGACCCGTTGTTTGCCCTTTTGGCGCAGAACGGCACGGAGGAAATCATTGAAGCCCACGATATGGACAAGTACAACAATCAAATGACGATGGCCGGGGCGTCGAAAATTTATCTGACGGCCCGGAAGTATGGCATGAACTGCCGGAGGCTGACCTGGAATCCCAACTATAAGGGATTTGACGATTGGCAGCTGGCACTTCGCCGGGAAAATCAACGGAGAAAGGAGATCGATAGACTTAGTTTTAAGGCGCAGTACCTCCGCGGTTTGTGTGAACTGGCGCATATTGAGGACTGCATCGAACTATGGCAGCACTTGGCTGAAAACAAAACCTGCCTGACGGAGTATCTTGGTTTGACCAGAGAGGAACATGAAACCTTCCTGCGGCAAGGCAGGGATGCCCTCGGCACCCTGCTGGAACCCCAGCGGCGGAAACAGAGATTTGTGCTCTATCAGTTGGAACTGGACGAGCAAAAAGCGATCCCATTTGCTTTCAAGGAACTTGCGGCGCTGCAAAAGGCCGGCTATGAACAGCCGCCCGCCGCCATGTACCGCATGGCCGGGTCTGGCGAAGTCTACTGCCCGGTGGAACAGAGCGACGCAGAGATTTTGAAGCGCCTGTTTGCTGACTGCCGGGAGGAACTGCCGGAGGGCTGCCACGGGCGGCCAATGGCGCTCTCTGATGTGGTAGAACTGGACCATTCTCCACGAAGGATCTACTACTATGTCAATGGGGAGCATGAATTTCCGCAGGTCAAGTTTTCCCCCATGCTTGCCAAAAAGGACATCAAAGAAGGGACATAAAGAGGCTTCAATGGTTGTTGTGAATGAGACGAAGAGAGGGCAACTTCTGGCGCTTCTGGAGCAATGCGCCCATCTGAACGCTGATGTGCGGCCCCGCACGGATAAGGGATATTTTACGGTGACGGTCCCGCCGCCGTGGAATGGCCCGGCCCAGCGGAAAGCCCAGGAGGTGCAGGACAGGATCAAAAAGTGGTCGGAGCAGTATCCCAATGTGATATGTTACTGTTTCGACAGCTTCAGCACACTACTCTATGTGCTGTGACACAGGTAAACGATGGCATGGAACAGGTTTTATCCTGATCCATGCCATTTTTGTCAACGGAAAGGAGTTTATTATGGGATATTTTTCGGAAATGTCGCTGGATATGCAGGAAGGCCGCAAACCGTCTGCCGCCTCGCTCACCCGCGAGTGCGCTTTTGAGGACGGGGAGAACTTTGACGAGCTGCCGGTGCCGCCGGCTGACCGTCAGCCCGTACCGCCTGCCGCAGAGCCGGCGCCGCAGCCTGCTTTTGAGGACGATGAAGATTTGAGCGAGGTCCCGGAAAAGCAGGGACAGCCTGACGAGGCAGGGCCCCCCGCTGAAGAAACCGATGACGGGGACAATGCCGATGAGGGGCAGGCGGAGCCTGCCAAGGCCGATACCTCCAATGCGGACGCTGACGAGGAACAGCGACGTGCCGAGCATGAGGCCGCCGAAGCCAAACGGAAGGCTGAGTGGGAGGCGAAACAGGCGGAAAAGAAGAAGGCCCTGCAGGAACAGATGGACCGCTTGGCCGCCATGAGTGACGATGAGGTGGTGGCTGCCTCCATGCAGCGGGTCAGCGGCGATGTGGAAAAGCTGACCCGGCGCAATATGAAGGAGTGCGTGTCGGAGTATATCCAGACCAAGTGCCTGGAAGACCCGGCATTTGCCCGTCTCACCATGCACCCGAAGAAAACGATGGTCCATTGTTTCCAATACATCAGCCGCAAGGCATGGGAGTACATCCAGGACGAATTGAAAGCAAACGGCATCCAGCCGGGCCAGGGCAGCCAGGGGTATGGCTGCGATATTCCGGATGACCTGTGCTATCAGTGGTCGGAGGACTATTTCCGCGATCCGGACGCCAAAGAGGACCAGGAGCAGGAAGAAAAATTTGTCCCCCGCCCCTACTATGGCAAGTCTTCCGTGAAGTCCTCCAAGAAAAAGAAAACCGAGAAAAAACCTGCTGAGAAGAAAAAGCCGGAGCCTAAGCCGGCGCCGGAGAAAAAGCCTTCTGCTGACGGGCAGATGTCTCTGATGGATTTTGGCATGGCAAAAGCAGGCTGAGGAGGCAGAGCATGATTGCATATAAAGGGTTTCGTCCCGGCATGATCTGCATTGATTACCAGTTTCAGATGGGCCTCAATGTGACTGATAAGGCCAACTGCCGGCAAAATGGCTTCCACTGTGCGGAGAACCCGCTGGATTGCCTGAACTATTACGGAGATATCGACCATTCGGAATATTATATCGTCAATGCCGGCGGGGACATTGACGAGGACGAGGTAGATTCCAAAATCTCCTGCACTGAGCTGACGGTCCTCAAACGGCTGACGAAAGAGGAACTGCTTCTCCATGGCCTCGCTTTTATGGCAGACCATCCCAAGCGGGAATGGAACAGCCATGTGCGGAAAGACCAGGCAGAGGCGTGTGACGGTTATGCGGCCGTCCGCGGCGCTGATCCCATAGCCAAGGGCCGCCGGAAAGGCGATGTGTTGGCGTTTGCCAAGGAAGACCCGGCCACCGGCTGCATCCAGCAGATCGTGGTGGCTACCATTGATGGAAAGACACTTCTGCCCAATGTCTGGTATGGGGTGGATCTTGAGAAAAGGATGGTGAGTTAATTTGAAGAAATCCATGCTTCAAGCGATGCCGGCGCTGACGGCATCGCAGGAGATGAAAGAAGTGGCGATAGCGGATGAGCCAAAAAAGGAGACGACTTATTATGGCCACACCTATACTACCCGCACCTATTTCGCGTTTATGAACTGTCTGGTGCAGGATGGCGTTCTGAAAGCCGCCTTTTTTCTGCCGGATCATCTGCGGCTGGATGGTAATAATCCTGCTTATGAGGTATTTATCGACAAGGAAAACCGCCAGTTTTTGACCTACGATCACTTGGAGAAAAAGTGGCGGGATGCAAAACTGGACCGTTTGGAATGGCCTGGCAGGAACTACTACGCTACCTGCTGGGTCAGCGAGGAAGATGCGGCCTTGGTTCAAGACTATTTTTCCGGCGAGCGCGGTGGCGATCTCGGCATTCTCGACTTTCAGAGGAATGTGAGGGACGAACAGCTGGAACGGCGCCACAAACGGATCACTGACCCATGGGACAAGGATCTGGCGCAGGTGCCGAAATTGCCAAAAGATTGGAAGCGGTGGGCCGACAAGGTGGCCGTGCGGGAAAATTTTATATTTTACCATTACAAGCGCGGCGGAGCCAAAACCGGTTACTGCACTTTCTGCGGGAAGGAGGTGCCCATTTCCGGGCATCCCTACCACAACAAAGAGGGACGCTGTATCCGCTGCCGCCATCCTGTGGTGTTCAAGGCTTTGGGGCGCGCAGGCTATTTTCAAACAGATAAGTATTATGCTTATCTGGTCCAGCGGTGCAGGGATGGATTTGTCGTTCGGGAATTCCGGGCGGACAGGACCTACCGAAAGGATACCCTGCCGCACAGCGAGCCCTATTGGCATGAGTTCCGGCGTTCGATTTATGACCGCACCGGCGAAATCCGTTCCTATTACTGGGGGATGTACTGCCAGCGGGAAACACGCTGGATCGCGGGAAGCCCCTGCTATTATGCTTATTATGGTGATCAATCCGGCCGGGTATATGGAAAGACTTTGCCCAGCCTGGAGAAAAAAGAACTTCGTCAAACCGGCTTGGCCGAGTGGATACGAAGCCATCCGATCACTGATCCCGAAAAATACCTGGCAGTCTGGAAAAGGCTTCCCCAGATGGAGCAGATCTGGAAGGCTGGACTGCAGCGGCTGACAAAGGAGTGTTTCCATAACTGCGACAACGTGCGGAAGCTGGTGCTGAACCCCAGTGAGCCCGGGCTGATCCGCGCTCTGGGCCTGGATGCCTCAAAATTCCGCCGCCTGCGTCAGATGGATGGAGACACAGAAACTTTGGCCTGGCTGCAGCTTGAGAAGCGGACCGGACAGCGTATTACGGACGACATGCTGCGCTGGAGCAAAAAGGAACAGATCAGCGCCAAGGATCTGGTGTTTATCGCAGACCGAATGAGCCTGGTGCAGATCAAAAATTATCTGGAGCGGCAAAAAGAGTATTTTGATGGCAGCTGCCAGCAGGCGCTGACCACCTGGCAGGACTATCTTGCTATGGCGGAACGGCTGCACTATGACACCAGCGATGAGATCGTCTACCGTGTGCGCAAACTGCGCCAGCGGCACGATGAACTGGTCCTTCAGAGTGAAGCCGGGAGCCTGGAAGAGCAGGCGTCGAAAATGGCGGCGAAATATCCCCATGTCAATGCCATCTGTGTGGAACTGCAGGAAAAATATGCCTACAGCGATGACGACTACACGGTGCTTGCGCCCCAAGACATCTTTGAAATCATCAAGGAGGGGCGGATGCTTCATCACTGTGTCGGCAATGATGGCGCCGGCGAGCGGTACTATGACCGCATGGAACGCCGGGAAAGCTTCATCATGTTCCTGCGCCGGACGGAGGAACCTAACGATCCCTACTATACTCTGGAGATTGAACCAGATGGAACAGTTCGTCAGAAGCGCACTTTGTTTGATCGGCAGTATGAAGATATTGAACAGGCAACAGAATTCCTGATCAAATGGCAGAAGGTCATTGCGGCCCGCCTTACCGGCCGCGACCTGAAGCTGGCCGAACGGAGCCGTGAGCTGCGGAAAGAGGAATTTATCCAGATGCGAAAAGACCGTGTGATTATCCACACCGGGCATCTGGCTGGCCGTCTGCTGGCAGATGTGCTGCTGGCCGACTTAATGGAAAATACGGAAGTCATGCAGCCGCAGGCGTTACCTGCCGCCGCGTGAGACAGGTTCAATGGCCGGGCGTCCTTTGGGGCGTCCGGCCCACTTTTATAGAATGGAGGTCCCTGATGGGGAAAAAAGGATTTGAGTATGAGATACGCGGTTACAGATATGCGCCTGAGAGTTTCCGTGCTTTTAAAGGGCTGCCGGGACAGAAAATGGAGCAGATCCCATTGTCAGACGAACAGCGTCAGAAGATGGGCTATCTCTGCCTGACCCAAGGCGGCAAAGCCGGCATGGCCTATGTAAAACGCATCGAGCGGGAACGGGCGCGAAAATGCCATTACTACAAAACCTATGGCTTTTTTCTCAAAGACGAACCGCACAGGTATGTGTATTGCCCCAGCCTTTGGTGCAGGGAGAGCGATACTCCAGAGGCACGACTGGATATCCTGCGCCTCTATCGGGAGCATCTGGCCCAGACCGGCGGGCGTATCGAACAGAGTACGCAATGTGAGTTTGACGAACATTTCCGCCCAGTTCATGTGCGGAAAAATTATGTGGTTGCCGATTTGAGCCGGCCGCTTGTGGTCTGGCTCTATGCGGCGTGAAAGGAGAGAAAATGAAACAGCTTGGCAATTTGGCTGTGGTCTGCGCCCAGCGCCCTGATGTGCTGATGCAGATTTATGGCAGCGAGGTAAGCGTTCATGTGAGAGAAGGGCCGGAACGGGCCGTCTTCTCCACAAAATGGGATGATGATGAGGCGATCCAGCACATCATCCGGGAACTGAATTTTGGCCGGTATGCCCCGGACAGGGAAAGGATGGTGCGGCATGATTAAAAACCTGAACCAGCTCAAACGCGCTCTTCGGCCTGGTATTCGTCTGGAAGTCACCGGCCATTGCCGCCCTTCCTGTATCGGGCAGCTGCGGGAAGTCACATGGGTCAACACCCAGGGCTTCTACACCAAGATACTGACCCCGCCTGATCCCCGGATCAATGCGGCAAATGACGGGCGCGGTTCCCTCATTTGGTGGGGGCCGGCCGGCACATGGGAATTTGAGGACGGCGTATGCAGTTCTTATACTTACGGCAAACATACGGCGGAGGCACTGATTATGGCCTTTCGCGTTTTAGAAAAGGAGGCGGCCTGATGGACCAGAATTTGTTAATGAAGCAGCGGGAGCTGAACGACCGGCTCAACCGCTACCGGAATGAGTATTACAATCTCAACAGCCCCAGCGTCAGCGATGCGGTCTATGACCGATTGTTTGAGGAGCTGCAGGACCTGGAAAGTGCAACGGGCGTCCAGATGTCAAATTCGCCCACCAATACCGTGGGATACCCGGCGGTCAGCAAACTGGAAAAAACAAATCACTCGATTCCGCTGCTGTCTCTGGATAAAGTGAAGAATGCGGAGGATTTGTGCCGCTTTATGGGAGAGCATCAGGTGATGTTCATGCTCAAGTTGGACGGCCTTACCATCAAGCTGACCTATGAAGGGGGCAAATTGGTGGAGGCAGCTACCCGGGGCGACGGTGATGTGGGCGAAATCGTGACCCACAACACCCGCGCTATTGGCGGCATCCCCGAGAATATCCAATATGAAGACCGCCTGGTGGTCACCGGCGAGGCGTTCATCCGCCCCAGCGATTTTGAACAGCTGAAGACCACTCTGGTGGACAGCGATGGGAAACCCTACAAGAACGGCCGCAATCTGGCGGCCGGCTCAGTGCGCCTGTTTGACGCCGGGACCTGTCTGGGACGGCGACTGATGTTCATGCCGTTCAATGTGCTGGAGGGCATGGAGGAATTGCCTCGCAAGTCGGAGCGCCTCAAGGCGCTGCGGCCGCTGGGCTTTCTGCCCTGCAAGTACATGGTCACCAAGCGCCCTTTGACGCAGAAGGAAACCGAGGACGGTATCCGTCAGCTCAAGGAGTATGCGGCGGACGCTGATATTCCCATCGACGGTATCGTTATTACTTACAACGACATCGCGCTGTCCAAAAGCTGCGGGCGCACGGGCCATCACTACAAGGACGGCCTTGCCTTCAAATTTGAGGATGATTTGTTCCAGACAAAGCTCCAGACGATTGAATGGACGCCCGGCCGCACCGGCGAGATTGCCCCGGTTGCCATTTTTGAGCCGGTGGAGATCGACGGATGCGAAGTGTCCAGAGCCAGCCTGCACAACCTGTCCTTCATTGAGGATCTGGAATTGGCGCCGGGCTGCCGTATCCTGGTGAGCAAACGAAACATGATCATTCCCCATGTGGAGGAAAACCTGGACCGGGGCAATTTTTCTATGGATGCCGTGATCCCGCACCAGTGCCCCTGCTGCGGAGAGCCGACCAGAATCCACGAAACCAGTGGCCGCGGTGAAAACGGTGAGGAACGGGTCATCAAGACCCTGTTCTGCGACAACGCCGCCTGCGAGACCCGGCGCCTTAAACAATTCGTCCATTTTGTGAGCAAAAAGGCCATGAACATTGAGGGACTGTCGGAAGGAACGCTGGAAAAGCTGATTGGCCGCGGCTGGATTCACAGCTATCTGGACATTTACCGCCTGGACCAGCATAGGGACGAGATCATCCGAATGGAAGGCTTTGGCGAAAAATCCTGGCAGCGTCTTTGGGACGCCATCCAGCAGAGCCGCAGCACGACATTCGAGCGGTATGTTATCGCTATGGACATCCCGATGATTGGCAATACCGCCAGCAGAGCACTTTGCCGGGAATTTCACGGCAGTCTGGATGAATTCCGGGATGCCGTCTATGGAGGCTATGACTTCCGGCAGCTCCCGGACTTTGGGGAGACGCTGCACAACAACATTCAGGAATGGTTCAACGAGGAAGAAAATTTCTGTATTTGGGAGGAATTGCAGCTGATGATGAACATTCAGAAACCGGTGGAGGCCAACAACCAGACTATCAACAGGGACAATTCTTTTTCCGGAAAGACCATTGTGGTCACGGGAAAGGTCGAGCCTTACACCCGCAACGAGATGAACAGCCTGATCGCCTCATTGGGGGCAGTGGCCGGCAGTTCGGTGACCCGCAAGACCGATTATCTGGTCTGCGGCGAGAAAGCCGGCAGCAAGCTGTCCAAGGCGCGGGAACTGGGTATCCCGGTGCTGACGCCGGAAGAATTTTTCTGCATGGCCGGTGTGGCTTAACACGCCGGGTCATCAGAGTTTGACAATGGGGAGAGGGCGATCTGCGCCCTCTCCCTATATTTTTATGGAGGAACACCATATGGAAAGAAAGTATTTCATCCCTGTTGTCAATCGCGTTTACACCAACCGCAATGACAGGCAATACCGCTGCACCGGCGTTGTAGAGAGCAGCCGCCCGTGGGAAACGGTAGCCTATTTCACAAGGCTGTCCGACGGCTGGAGCCTGACTGCGCACGGACCGCAAATTTACGAAGATGGGACGATTGAATGGAACTATTCTACCGGCGGGCATTGGCCGCAGTGAAAAGGAGGGAAATATTGTGACCCAAGAAATTATACCTGCATACAGCACCTTCCAGAAGGACATAGATCTTACGCTGTATCACGCCTTTTCTGAATTGGTCGTACAGACAGCCCAGGACGGTGAGGCGAGAATCCTTTACCGTCAGCTGGAAGCGAGACAAATCTGGCAGGAAGATCAGAATGTTTCCAGCTATTTTGAAGCTTACAGCCTGCGCTATCCCGGCGAAGTGCTGGAACGCTTCGAGGAAAAACTGGGGACAGACATACGCATCCTGCGCGCGCTGGCGCTGGCCCTGGGCTACACCCGCCGATGCCAGGCCGACACAATGTTTGTGGGCAATCAGCGGAACGATTTTATTCAAAAACTTCGCAGGACCGCCGGGACGGATGTTTACCTGCAAGGTGCGCTCTATCTGCTGGAAACCGACGCTTTCCGGCGCCGCACGCGGCTGGATGAACTGGCCGCCAGGGAATACGCCAGGACGGAGGAGGCTCTGTTTGTGCTCTCCCTGTTTAATGATCCGGAGACCGGCTATCAGGCCATGCGGCCGCAGCTGACGCGGCTGTTTGGACCAGAAAGGACGATTTCTATGGCACGGGATTTCGGCGTGCTGGAATGGTTCATCCGTTTCTACGCTGAAGAGGCAAAACGCTATCGGGGAAAAAACGATCTGGTATTGCGGACGCTGATGAAGCTGCCCTACATGAACATGAAGCCGGACAGCCGGGAATTTTCGGTTTTGCATACTGCCGGGTACAGCATGGAAGAGATCACAATGGCAAATTCCCTGGCGGTGTGGGCCGACCGGATACCGGACCGGCTCTCATCCAAAGGCATTGTGGCGGAAAAGATCGCGGTGGCCTGCGTCCGAATGCTGCTGAACGGCCCGGATGGACAGCCGGAAGAGATCTATGCGTACATCAGCTGGCTGTTCCAGGTTTACAAGAAATTTGAGGTCAGGTACGAGGGATATCAGGATCTCTGGGCAGCCATCCAGACGGGGCTTGCACCCACAGCCCCCCAGACTATCCTCTGGATGAATCAAACAATTAAAAGACAGTTCCCTTATCGCTTCGATGTCTTCGACCCGCGATACGACATTCTGGCAAACGAGCTGAGTAATGAGGAATATGCGGAACTGTTTACCATGCAGATGCTCCGTTCCCGTGCGGCGATCCCGCTGCGGCGCTGGCTTACGCGGTATCAGGCCCTGACTGGTGTGGAGTATATTGAGTATTTTAACAAGCGCCATTGGCTTACGCTTCGCAGCTTTGTTTTGCTGGTGGAGCGAAAGGAGATCAATTTGTGGCAGTTTTTTGAGCAGCACAAGGGGGACGGGGCTCGTGCCCATCCTCTGGAGCTTTTAGAGGAATATGCGCTGAAAATCTCCAGCTGGCGGTGCTTTCGGTTCGCGCAAAAGCTGTTCAGCCAGTACACTTTCTCCCAGCTACAGGAAATTTTCGGAGATAACTTTTATTTCCACCAGAAGTTTGTCAAGAAGGAAAGCTATTATAACAAAAAAGTCCAATCATTCTCTATGGTCCGGCCATTCTTGACAGCGGAGCAGCACCGCCAGCTTTATGACTGGATCGATGCCTCGCTCTTTCAGACAGAGCCGGAATACTATGATTCGTTTGTCCTCTGTGCCCTGAAGGCCCCGGTGATCCAGCGCATCTATGACAAACCGCTGCTGGCGTCTGTGCTGCGGCAGCTTCTGACACACGATGCCTGCGGTGGCTACGAAGTAAATCAGTTAAAGGAGCGGTTCTATTCCAAGGAAGAAATGGAGGCCGACCGAAAAGCCACCGCCGAACAGGAAGAACAGGAAAAGGAACGCCAGTGGCAGCAGCAGGTCATGAAATGTCAGGAGAAACTGGCAAGTTGCTATAATGGCAGCGCGGAATCCCTGATCCAGTTCATGCACGGATATCATTTTGGTGAGATCAGGAAAGCTGCGCTGGGTATGGTCTATGAAAAATTGCTGGAATGGCCGGCAGGCTGCGCTCAGACCCTTGAGGCGGCGGAAATGTGGAAATTTTTTGAGCTGTGCGGAAGTCTTGTGATGTATGAGCCTCGGCCGCGCAGAGAGATATTGACAATGGTGCAAACCATCGTAGGAGGTGAAGCAGCATGACAAACACATTGAAACATTTAGCCCTGCTCGCCCGCATGGAGAGCAGCGGCCTGAAATTGGGATTGACGGGAAAATTCCCGGAGGATGCCCTGGACCAGACCTGCGAGCGGGTGGAGTCTTTTCAATTACAGAACAGGCTCCGCACCGGCAATGACAATGCGCAAATTCAGAAGGAACTTGTACGGACGCCGGAATTTGCGGCGCTCTACCATGCGCTGTGCAATGATGGGGTGGATGACCGGTCGATCACAAGTATGCTCCAGTCGGCTATAACCTGCGATGAGCAGTTGACGCAGTATCCCAAAGAACAAGTGCTGGCGGCAGCGGGAACGGATATCCCTTTGTCCCTGCGATTTTATTACATGAAATTCTACCTGCCGTTTATCAAGTATGAGGAAGAAGGAGAGGCCATCATTGACAACATCAATGCCTTCCCGGCCACAGAACGGGAGGAATTATCCGCATTGACGGACGCACAGAAGAACATGATGCGGCAGCCGTTTCTCGGCCCGTACCTGTTCAACTGGAACAACAATACGCGCGAGGCGCTGGAGCTGCTGGAACAGAACCAGCCTCTTCAGCGGGTCCTGACACTGCTCTACCGGCAGGGGGTGGCGCTTGATCTGAACGCGGCACGGCTCAAAGACCTTTGCTGGGTAGAGACGGCCGATGTGATGAAATTCCGCCGCCTGCTGGCCGCCTTTGAATATGATACCGAAGACCTCGATGCCTTTTTTGAGCGGTGGCTGGAAAATCATGCGGGGCAGTATGACCTTAACTGGTTTATCTCGCACACAGCGCCGCTGGACAAAGGACAGCGGCAGGAGATCCTGCGAAATGACCTGAGCTATCTCAACGCCCTGTACTCCGGGAGGCTCCATCTGGATTTCAGCTCTATCCGGCGCCATCAATTCCCTATCCTCACTTATGCAGTGCGGCATGGGAAGAAGCATTTTCTGGATCTGGTGAGTGAGCACAGCGAGCTGTTCCTTTCGCTGGGACGGTATGCGCTGCTGTTTGAGGATAAGTTCTGTGAACACTGCAACCTCAACAGCCTCACAGCCAGGAACCTGCAGGCGTGCGATACAGTAGAACGCGGCAGCAGCCATTTTGACCTGCTGGAAGACGGCAGGCAGTACACCTTTGAAGAGATGTGGCTGCTGTGGCAGCAGGATGAAATCTATGTCCGGCTCTACGCCATGCTGACGCCCCTTTCCGTGGACAGACGGCTGCTCACTTTGCGCCAGCTATTGAAGCATGGGCTGGTCAGCCACCACATGGAAGACCAGGAACTGGAACAGCTTGCCCGGTGTCTGCTGGAAAAGCCGTTCAGTGAGTGGTATCGAGGCGCTTTTGGACACATCCGCGGCCTGACCAGGAGGACGGCCATGTGGCTTCTGCGGAAATATGAGCAGCTGCGGGTATTTATCCCGGAGATGCAGTCCGAGGCGGACGCGATCTTTGCGCTCAACAACGGGGCGGTGATTGCCGGACAGAAAAACTGGACGCAGGTTCGTGCCGCTGTTTTGACGATGGATCGGGACTGGCTTGACCTGAAAGAAAGGTTTTCCATTACCGATGAATTTGTGGAGCAGCACAGGGAGCCGGTCACCAATTTCCTGCTGCGCGGCGGCAGTGCGATGGTGCGTGCTCTGTACGGCTACCTGCAGGGTGACGATAAGGCTATCGAGGCCCTGAGAAGGATCGTACAGGCCGAACTGATGGGCCAATTCTATGCGTTGAAATATTTTGCCGATGACCTGCAGAGGGAGATTCGCTATCCCATCAGCGAGGTGCAGGAGGCAGCATGGAAACGCAATCTCACGCTGGATAGGGGGCCGTTCTCTGCGGAAGAAGCGGATGATTTCTACTTTACGATGCAGTTAGGCGAACTGCCCCACAGCACCTGCCTCTCCTGCTGGACGGGAAACCAGAGGGACTGCCTGCTGGCAGACTTCGATTCCAACAAGAAGATGATCTTGATTCGGAAAGGTGAAGACATTGTGGGCCGCGCCTGCATCCGGCTGACAAAAGGGGCGTTTCAACGACCTGCGGACTTTAATTTTTCTTTTGCTGATCTGGCTCAAGTGCAGTCGGCGGATAAAAAGCGCGCTGCTGACGAAATGCTGGTTCTGTTTTTGGAGCGCATCTATACTTCCAGATTGAACGATGAAGAAGTGAAAACCGCAATGAAGCTGGCCGTTTCCCTGGTGACGCAGAAAGCGGCGGCCATCGGCGCCATCGCTGTGCTGGCGCGGCGCTATCTGGGCTGCTATGACCGCGATCAGTATGTTGGCAGCCAGTTCTATGTGTATATCTCAAAATCCAAAAACGGACAGCAGTATCTGGATTCAATGGGAGGCGCCGCGGTGACTTCCCACAAAGAGCAATATACGGGGGCTGTTTTCCTCGTAGAACACGCGGCGATGCGCACAGCAGCGCCGCAGAAGGAGGATGAATTTTATGAATGACCGTACTCTGGTAAAATTACGATGCAATAAGGAAATGTTGGATATTCGGACTGTATCCTGGACCCGAAAATCCCCCTACAGTTTTTCCATTTTGAGAAGCGAACTCCAGCAGCTGGAGCAACGGCCACAAAACCGGCTGATTTCCGGTGACTGCGGTTCCTTTGCCGTCCTGCGGCTGACGCAGAGGCCAGGTGACATGAAGATGCTGGAGATCCGGTTCACCTGGCTTCAGGAGATCGGCGCCGGTAAAGTACACGGCTGGCAGGAGAATATTCGGCTACCCTATGAGCCGTTCCATGTCTTTGTGGAAAATGGCGAGGATATGGATGGCGCAGAGTGGCACCACCTTTCCGTCCCGGAAATGCTCATGCCTCGTTATGAGTTCCACAGCCGGAAAAATCTCCATGAGGTTGCCCGGAGGCCCGTTCTCCGGCGCAAGCTGGGACGAGTCCTGGGGCGGCATTTTCAGTGGCGCGGCACAGAAAAGATCGTCATTTATGATGACGGGCTGCCGTACAGCTTCTTCTTTGAAGAATACACGCCTTATGGCAGAGGGATCTGCGGCGGCATCATCCTGCATGGCGCCGAGGACTTGGCAAAGGCCCAGTACAGCGTACATACCTAAACAGTACGCTGATTTCGTGTAACAAGCGCAGCGCCGCCGGGCAGAGGGATTTTCCTTCTGCCCGGCGGTTTTCTTATGGATGGGATTCGACTTCCTGCTCTTATGCTATATCGGCCAGATATTTTGCTTGTTGGGGCATATCCCACCTATTTCTCTTCGTGTTCACAATTTCCATGTTTCAAAAAGTTGCTTTCGCTGATACAATTAAAGAAATAGCTGATTATGCGTTAAAAAGCAACGCCGCAATGGTTCGTTGCGGCGGTTCCCGCTTGTGTTGGTAGAAATAGGGCGTCTTATTTGCTATGATTTTCTCAAATCAAATAGCAGGAGGAAACAAAAATATGACCCTCGGAGAGAAAATACAAAAATTGAGAAAGCAGCGAGGACTTTCACAAGAGGCACTCGCTGAAAAGGTAACAGTTACACGACAGACGATTTCAAAATGGGAATTGGGACAATCGACCCCTGATTTGGATTTTATAGCCCAGCTCAGCGACATTTTCAATGTGTCCTCTGATTATCTTATTAAAGATGAAATGACCGAGCCGGATGAGTTACCATATAAGAAGCGCAATTATCGTTTGTCTGAAAGAGGCAAGCGCATTATTTTGGTAATCGTTTCTGCTGCAGCATTGATTGCTGGCTGCGTATGCCTGATCTGCGACTACTTTACTTCGGACAGGTTATCATGGTCATTGATTGTCGCTGTTTCCATCATCGCTGCATGGCTTATGTTACTTCCAAGTCTGATTTCCAGAACAAAGATCGTTTTGAAAACCTTAGTTGTAATCAGTGCTATCCCTATTCCACTATTGGCAATATTGTCCTTGCTTTTGCAAAAGTCAGTTATATTCACGCTGGGCATTTGCATAACGCTAATTGCGATTGCTGCAATCTGGGTAATATATGGAATTTTCCGCAAGTGCAAGAAAAATATGTGGAGAGCATTTGGTTTTGCCCTGTTGGTTTTGATCCCAGTGCCGATTGCGATTACCCATATTTCAGATTATTTTTTGCCACAAGTCCAGTTCGATTTTACATCTGACATATTCAACAGCGGGATTACCCTTGCACTTTCTCTTGTGTGCTTTGGGGTAGATTATTTGCTTTATCATAGGAAAGGGGATGCAGCAGACGAACAATGAAAACAGTTCTTTTACATGGATTAGGACAAACTGCACAAGACTGGAAAGAGGTAGTCTGTCAACTTTCAACTTCCAATGTTGAATGCCCGGAGCTTTTTTCTTCAACAGGAAATGAAATATCCTATTTCCGGATTTTGGCTGACTTGGAACGGCAGTATTCTAACGCTACAGAGCCGCTTCGTATCTGTGGCCTATCGTTTGGGGCACTGCTCGCCCTCGATTTTACTATTCGTCATGGGAATAAAGTAGATTCATTGATCTTAATCGGCGCACAATATAAAGTACCAACATTACTGATTGATTTTCAAAATTTCTTGTTCCGCTGCATGCCCAACAAGAGTTTTGAGAACATGGGACTATCAAAAAGGGATACGATTAAGCTATCTCACTCTATGCGGTCTTTGGATTTTACCTCACAATTAAACGGAATTACTTGCCCTGTCACTATTTTGTGCGGTGAAAAAGATAGTGCCAACCTAAAAGCATCGAAAAAGTTAAATGGACTACTTCCCCAAGCAACTTTGCAAATCATCCCCGGCGCAGGCCATGAGATTAGCAAAGATGCGCCAGAAGCTATTGCTACCATACTTAATAATTATACTGTTTAAGGAACCTGCACCGACCTATGATAAAGCAGCGCCGCCCCGGTAGAGCCGGGACGGCGCTGTTCTGTTATTTTGGTGTGAAGCGGTAGCCGTGGCCCCGCACCGTTTCGATGATACCGGCGCCCAGCTTACGGCGGAGCTTGTAGACCATGCTGGAGATTCCCGTCCAACTTGCGTCATAGGTGTCCGCGGCAACAGCCTCGTAGATCTGGCGGGCGGAGAACACCTGCCCTGGCCGGCGGGCCAGCAGGAGCAGAATGTCGAACTCCATCGGCGTCAGCTCCACCGCCTGGCCGGACCGCCATACCAGCCTGCGCTGCGGGTCGATTTGCAGAGAGCCAAAGAGCAGCGGGGCATCTGCGGAGGCGGTCACTGTGGAGAAGTTCGCAACAGAAGCAAGAGCCGTCACAGTGTTTGCAAAGATGGCGTCCTCGTCGTCGCTGAAGGATAGAATTATAAATTTCCCAATTTTCCCCCACCTCCTAATTTTTGCTCGAATAATTTACAATCACTTATTTGACTTAGCATTATATAGACCCATTAGCCACAGATACACTTCATCCAATGAGCCGCGATTGATGCTATATATCCTCCGTTTTTCTACTTGACGACAGCAAATTAAGCCACTCCTTTGCAACAGAGAAAGATGATAAGAAATCGAGGCAGGTGTTATCTGAAAATATCCTGCAATCTCTCCGGCAGAGTGCGGTTTTTGGCTTAACCGCATTAGAATTTCTCGTCTGGTTGGATTTGATAACGCATGGAATTTTTTGTCCAGTGCATTTTCGCGTTCATTCTTCATAATGTATCTCCATTATTCCCGATAACAAAATATTACCATTATGGGAATATTAAGTCAAGAGAAAACGCCCTGTGCATATAGGGCGTTTTTCTCTATTCATCCGCCTTATGTTCCGGGGAGATAATCAATCCAACCGTTCTTAATCTGCGACCCGGCTCTGGTTTATTATCTTGAAGTGGATATAAGATTTGAGCAATATCCGATACCACTTTTTCCAGTTCCTCATCTGTCAAATAAACATGAGAAAGGCTAAGACCAGACCGATCCCTTTTTATGTCAATTCCCGGTGTGTCGCAGTATTCTTGAAAAATCTTGGCGAAGGTCAAAAAATACTGAAAGAACATCTGCATATAAATGGCACCGGAATTTTCTCCGAGAACTGATGGAGGATCAGACGGGTCAAAAGTTAATGCGTAAGTCTTTTCAACTGTTCCGCGTATTGGTGTTTCATTAACGATTTTCAATAGTCCATCATCGGTCATTCGTTTCAAATTACGATATAGTGTAGTTTGAGGAATATCTGAGCATTTTTCAGCCAAATACTTTGCGGTAACTTCCCCTCGACGCATTATTTCTATCAGCAGGCGGCTCTTGGCCGGATTTGAAATACATTCCATAATCTTTTCATTCAAATTCTTGCTGCCCATGTTCAACCTCCTTTTTGAAAATATTATCACTTCGGAAATAAAAAGTCAAGGGAAGGTATTGCTTTTTTATTTCCATAGTGGTAATATAACCTATGCGGGAATATTAAGGCGAAAATGTCGAACCCCCGCAAATATCGATACGAATTATAACAATAGGAGGTAAATTGGTATGTCTTTGTTGCAGGAAATATTTCCGCTTCTTATTCCCATCTTTGTGATTGATGTGATCCTTGCCGTGTCCGCTGTCCGGCATATTCTCCGGCATCCGCATTATCGCTTTGGGAACAGGGCTATGTGGCTTGTAATCTCTCTGGTTATCCTTATGTTTGGCCCGATTATCTATTTTGTTTTTGGGAGAGGTGAGGAAAAATGAATGTGCTTTCTATCCGCAATCTATCTAAAAGTTTTGGACAGCAGCAAATTATAAAAGATCTGAATATGTCTGTTCCAGAGGGGAGCGTTTTTGGCTTCATTGGACAAAACGGTGCAGGAAAAACAACAACAATGAAAATGGTTTTGGGGCTTTTGCAGCCCGATCAGGGAGAAATCCTTGTGTGTAATGAACCGGTTCGCTTTGGGCAGACCAAAACAAATCAGTATATTGGATATTTGCCGGATGTGCCGGAATTTTATAACTATATGACTGCAATGCAGTATCTTACACTGTGCGGAGAAATTGTTGGCCTTCCCAAAGAAAGCATTTCTCAAAAGGGAAAAAAGCTACTTTCCCTTGTCGGTCTTGATGGCGTAGAAAAGCGTGTTGGCGGTTATTCGCGTGGTATGAAACAGCGCCTTGGAATTGCACAGGCGTTATTGGCTGATCCTAAACTGCTGATTTGTGATGAACCTACCAGCGCCCTTGACCCGGTGGGAAGAAAAGAAATCTTGGACATTCTTTATAAAATCCGTGGGACAACAACGGTTTTGTTTTCAACGCATATTTTATCCGATGTGGAGCGCATTTGCGATCATGTGGCACTCTTGAATGACGGTAATATTGCTGTTGGCGGAACGCTTTCGGAAATCAAAGCGTTGCATAGCCATGACAGCCTGTTAATTGAATTTTCAACCGAGGCCGATTTACAGCATTTCAAAGAATGTATGACAGGACAATCGCTCCTGAACGGATCAGAAGAAAAGGGGCGGGAAATTGTAATACACAGCCGGGAGATGAAAAAGGCCCAGCATACCATCTTCTCCACTTTAGCCGAAGCAGACCTTGTGCCGGTCAAGGTGGAACTTATGGAGCCGTCGCTTGAAAGCCTATTTTTGGAGGTGATAAAATGAAAGGCTATATTGCATTTGTAAAAAAAGAGTTTGTAGAAAATCTAAAAAACTACCGCTTTTTAATCCTGTTTGCAATCTTTGCGGTTTTCGGAATGTCCAGTGCTTTTCTGGCAAAATTCACGCCGGAAATTATAGCTGCATTTGGAGCCGGATTAGAAATCACCGAGGAACCTGTCGCCCTTGACGCATGGCAGCAATTCTTTAAAAACATATCCGGCATTGGATTTAGCGCATTTATCATTCTGTTTGGAAGCTGTATGTCCAGTGAGTATTCCAAAGGGACATTGCTACTGCTGGTGACAAAGGGATTGGCAAGGCCATCTGTGATTATGGCAAAGTACACCGTAGCAGCAGTATCTATGACGGTTAGCTTTTGGGTGAGCTTTGTAGGTGCCTATGGATATACATATTACCTTTGGCCAGATGCTTCACTTTCAAATGTTGTACCGTCTGCGTTTTTTATGTGGATGATTGGATTTCTCTATCTTAGCATCCTCATACTCGGTTGTGTTCTATTCAAGCAGACTTTTACAAGCATCCTGTTTACTGGCGGGATTGTAGCCCTGTTCTCTGTTTTAAGTGTTGTAAAACCGTTATCTGCCTTTAACCCGGTTGTCCTCACTTCACGAAATGTTGACCTGATTTCAGGTGAGATTTCAATGACGGAGTTTCTTATTCCATTTATTGTTTCAGTGGTTTTATCTGTGGTATTTTTAGCGGCAGCAATCCGGGCATTTAATAAAAAGCAGTTATAAAGCCCGAAATTTTACTCCCTCATTCCCTAAAATAAAGAAAGGTTGCTGTCGATTACACTATTGAGCCAAATTGTTGAACATACCGATATAACAGCAGCGCCGCCCCGGTAGAGCCGAGGCGGCGCTGTTTTGTTATTCTGGTGTGAAACGGTAGCCATGGCCCCGCATGATAAACATGGGTTTCAAAAAATATGCCGTCGCCTGTTGAGAAAGGCGTCATCCAGGCGTAAAGGATATGTATAAAGCAAAAAAGGAGGCATTCACCTATGTTAATTGGTGTCGATCATGGCAATAAACAAATCAAGACGGTTCACTGCGCCCCGTTCGTTTCCGGCCTGCAGCAGAGCATGACCCGGCCGTTTGGGCCGAGCCTGCAATACGGCGGTAACTACTATACGCTCTCCAACGAGCGTATTCCCTACCGTAAGGACAAGACTGGGGATGACCGCTTCTTTATCCTGACTCTGATTGCGATTGCGGAGGAATTGACGGCCCGGGGCGTTGACGAGAAAGAATTGTACCACATCCAGCTGCCGGTGGGGCTGCCGCCCGCCCACTTCGGCGCCCAGGCGGAAAAGTTCACGGCCTATTTCCAGAAGAAAGGGATCGTAGAATTCCAGTACCGGGACAAGCATTACGCCATCAGCATTGATGATGTGGCCTGCTATCCCCAGGCATACGCGGCGGCGGCCACCATGCTCCACACGCTGATGAATGAGGCCAAGGCGGTAGTGGTGGACATTGGCGGCTTCACGGCAGACTATCTGCTGATGAAAAATGGAAAAGCCGACCTCAGCTCCTGTGATTCGCTGGAAAACGGCGTGATCCTGCTTTACAATAAGATCAGGTCCAGGGGCAACGCGGAATTGGATCTGCTGCTGGATGAGGGAGATGTGGACGCCATCCTCACCGGCAAGCAGACGCAATACCCGTCGTCGGTGGTCCGGCTGGTGGAGCAGCTGGCACAGGAGTTCGTCAACGACCTGTTCAGCACCCTGCGGGAGCGGATGCTGGACTTGCGCTACTGCACGGTGGTCTTTGTGGGCGGCGGCGCCATTCTTTTGCGCCGGCAGATTGAGGCATCCGGAAAAGTGGGTAAGCCGTTGTTCGTCTCCAATATCAACGCCAATGCAGCCGGATATGAGTATCTGTACCGCCTTGAAGCTGCGGGCAGGTGACAGCTATGGCGGCCAAGAAAGAACGGGGGCGTTTTTCCCTGCGGTTCAATATCAGCGACCCGATCCATTTAGCAACGGTCGAACTGCTGGAAAAACAACCTGACCACGGGAAAGCACAGTATATCGCCAATGCAGTCGTTTTCTACGATACCCACTTTGCGGATGATCCACAACCGTTAAGAGCAGCGGCACCGGCCATAGACCGGGCCGCCATTGAAGCCATCGTGCGTGAGATTCTGCTCCAGGAGACGAGGCACTCTGAAAAGCCTGCCGCCGCCCCCGCCGCCTGCCCGGATGCAGAAACAACAACGGCCCCGGTGCCGCAGGAGCAGACGCCGGAGCCGGAATATGTGCCGGAGCTGGGAGAGGAACCGGAGGCAGATGATGCGATCCTCGGCCTGATTTCCAGCACAATGGAAGCTTTTCGTCAGGGGAGATGATATAAAAAGAGGTATGAGGGCTGCATTGCCGCTGGCGCTCATACCTCTTTTTCTTCCTGTATAGCCGCGATGAAGTTGTCGATAATATTTTCCAGGTGTCGGTATTGGCAGGGAGTCAACGACGAGACCTTTTGATTGAGCAGGCGTGTGTCGCCTTCCATGACCTGACCGCGCAGGAGATAGTCTGTGCTGATATCAAGCGCATCACAGATCTTCAGCATCGTTTCAGGCCGCATGGCTTTTGTGCCCAGCTCCGCAGTGGAAACGGTCTGGGGCGTGACATGTGCCATCTTGGCCAGAGCCTCTTGTGTCAGTTTTAGTTGTTTGCGCCGGTCCAGCATCCGCTGGCCCATTTCTTTCAAAAGTTCGCCCATTCGTAACCCTCCATGCTATAGCTATATTTTATCCGCTATAACATAAAAAATTAAGCGGCCATGGTTGAACTTCATCAGCCATAGCAAGTATAATGGGCTATATTGAGAAAAAAGTTTCTGGAGGAGATGAGATGTCCCAGTTTTACTCGTGTGCAATTACCAGTCAGCGGCCTACACGGTTCAAATTCAAGTATCAGGAATATATGACCTCGTGCAAGCGCCTGAAGAAACGGCTGCACGATGTTTTTACCGAACTGTACCGGCGCGGTGTGCGCCGGTTCTATGTTGGTGGGGCCCTTGGCGTTGATCTATGGGCCGGCGAGATCCTGCTGGAAATGCGCCGGCAGGAAGAGTACCAGGAGCTGGAGATCGTGCTGGTCTACCCGTTTCCGGGCCATGACGAGCGATGGGACCCAAAGAGTCGGGAGCGTCTGCGCCATCTGAAGGAAAACTGCGACCAGGTTGTAATGGGTAGCAAAATCGTGGGGGCCCAAGGGTATCGGGAGCGCACTGCCTACATGGTAGAACACGCTGATTGCCTGGTGGCCGTGTGTGATGATGAGCCTGCTGGCCCGAGCGGCGTGGAGGCGGTGCTGCGGATGGCAGAGGCGAGGAAACTGCCTGTGGTGTTGATCCATCCAGATACGGGAAAGGTGAAATGTGTTATTCTTTGATATAGTCTTATGAGAACAACTTCCAGAGAAATTCAATATTCAGATCTTACTTTACAAAGGGCTTGAACTACCTACTGCAAACATTTTCAGATGAATATTACTTGAACTCAAGAGTCTATTTGTTGGTACTTACTGTTGTAACCTTTCTCTTTTTTCTATACTGTTTTGAGAACTTATGGATGCGATTTTTGGCTAAAGTGTAGAACACAGCAAATTTCCTATTGACTGCCAAAATGCTTTGTGCTATATTAAGACCGATGGATTGAAACTGGTGGTCTTGAATGAAGGGAGGCGAACTATGGCAAAAAGAGTGGCGGGAGTGACTGAAAAGCTCATGGAATGTGCTAAAGAGGAGTTTTTAGCAAATGGATATGAAAATGCTTCTCTTCGGATAATTGCAGAAAAGGCTGGATCGAGTAAAGGCGCAATCTATATTCGCTACCCTGATAAAGAAAGCCTATATCGGTCCCTGGTTCAACCGGCGGCGGACGGCTTTTGTGAATTGTTACAAACCGTATTATCCGGGTTTACCACGATGCCAGGTAATGAGCAGACACAGCAGATGCTTCGATATTCCAATGATGGCTTTCCTAAAGTAGTGGACTATCTTTACGATCATTTCGATGAATTTAAGCTGTTGCTTACCAGCGGAGAGAATAGTGTCTATCAAGAGTTCATTCATCGTGTTGTTGAGCTGGATACAGAATGTACCGCAAAGTATATTGAGGCATCTGGAAATGATGCAATAACAAGCGGCCGACTTACGCCGGAACTAAATCATCTTCTTTCCAGTGCTTTCTATACGGGAATGTTTGAGGTTATCATTCACGATATGCCAAAAGCCCAGGCATTGGAGCATATCCGCAAAATGCGGCGTTTCTATACCGCTGGATGGCAGACCATCTTTTCTACGGATGGAGGTGATGTCGTATGAGTGGTTGGATTGACCGCAACGGTTGGATTCACTGTCCTACCTGCGGCAACAAAACCCGCACGAAAGTAAATCCGGATACTGTTCTCAAACACTTTCCGCTATTTTGTCCTAAATGCGGAAAAGAACACATCGTAGATGTGCAGGGACAAAGCATCATATTATCAGAGCCAGACGCCAAGACGCAGAGCCGATAATTTACAGGATAAATCCTGTGGATTGTCGGCTTTTACTTTTGATCTATGGTTAGGTTCTGCTAACTAAAAGGAGGGAATTGTATGCAGCGACAAAAAGATTCTGTAAATTTGATGACCTTCATTAAACCGCATCAATCAGGCTTTTTGCTCTCTATCATTCTTGCTGTTATCAGCGTCACAAGTGGTATCGTGCCATATTTCGCTGTGGCAAGGATTGTAAATTTGCTGATCGGAGGTGAAACGAATTTTTCTACTTATTTGACTTGGGGGATTGTTGCCCTTATTGCTTACCTGATGAAGTCTGTTTTTCACGGCCTCTCAACCAGATGTTCCCATGAAGCGACATTCCATGTGCTTTCAGAAATACGACAGGCGGTTGCGGATAAATTAACGCGTGTTTCTATGGGATATTTGACGGATACACCTTCGGGACGGCTGAAAACCACAATGGTAGAGCGTGTGGAGCAAATGGAAGTCCCTCTGGCACATATCATCCCGGAAATGACTTCTAACCTGCTTGTCCCCATCGCCATCATTATTTACCTGTTTGTGTTGGATTGGAGAATGGCACTGGTATCCCTGATTACGATACCTATCGGGATGCTCTGTTACATGGCCCAGATGAAGGAATACCCTAAAAAATACGGTGCTGTTGTTCAGGCAAGTAAGTATATGAGCGCCACCACTGTGGAGTACATCAATGGGATTGAGGTCATCAAGGCGTTCAATCAAAGTGCTGCCTCCTATGGAAAGTTTACACAGGCTGTCCGCCAGAGCGTGGATCTCATGCTGGACTGGATGAAATCCACCCAGGGCTATTCTGCTCTGATGATGACGATTTGGCCGGCCGTATTGATTGGTGTGCTGCCTGTGGGATGCCTGTTCTATATGAACGGCTCTTTGTCTGCTCCGGACTTTATCACCATTGCCATTCTTTCTCTTGGCATTATGGGGCCACTGGTTGCAGCTATCTTTCTGACGGATGATTTTTCTAAAATTGCTACTATCACCGGAGAAATTACTGCCGTATTGTCCGAGCCTGATCTGGATCGTCCGTCCCAGCGGAAAAATCTCAAAGGATTGGATATTTCCCTGCGGGATGTGACTTTTGCTTATAAGGATACGCAAGTTCTGAACGGCATCACCCTGGACATCAAGCAAGGAACCACAACGGCATTGGTAGGACCGTCCGGCTCTGGTAAATCCACGATTGCGAAACTTATCGCCTCTTATTGGGATGTTGGAGGCGGGCATATCACCATTGGAGGTGTTGACGCAAAAGAACTTCCTCCAGAGCAGGTAATGGATCTGATTGGCTATGTATCCCAGGATAATTTTCTGTTCAACTTGTCCGTCCGCGAGAATATCCGCATGGGAAGGCCGGATGCAACGGATACCGAAGTCGAAGCGGTGGCAAAGGCTGCGGGCTGTCATGAGTTTATCATGGGACTGGAACATGGCTATGACACGATTGTGGGAGGTGCTGGCGGACATCTTTCCGGCGGCGAGCGGCAACGAGTAGCTATTGCACGCGCCATGATGAAAAATGCACCCATTGTTATCTTGGACGAGGCAACTTCTTACACAGACCCGGAAAACGAGGCGGTCATTCAGGATGCCATAGGGCGGCTGACTCACGGAAAGACACTCATTGTGATTGCCCATCGCCTGTCCACCATTACCGGAGCGGAACAAATTGCTGTGGTGGATCACGGAAAGATTTTGGATGCCGGGACACATGGAGAACTGTTGGAACGGTGTCCGCTCTATCAGCAAATGTGGGCAGCTCACACGCAGGCGCGGGACAACGATCAGATGGAAGGAGGTGCGGCGTATGTTTGACGCATATAAACGGTTCTTTCGGTTCTCCGGGGCGGAGAAAGGCACTTGGTATAAAGGTATGGCCTTTGAACTGCTGCGGAGCATCTTTGAGGCTTTACAATTTGTCGCTCTATTGATAGTGTTGCGGGCGTTGGTAGGACAGAACATGACCGGGGCCACCGCATGGACGGCTTTGGGAATTATGGCGGTTAGTGTGGCTGGTGCCGCGTTCTGCTGGTATCTGGCCCACAATAGCGAAGGACACGCCAACTACCGAATGTGCGGAGAAAAGCGTATTCACATCGGTGAACGCATGAAATATATGCCGATGGGTTATTTCAACGCACAGAGCCTTGGCAGTCTTACTGCGGCAGCCACCTCTACAATGTCCGATTTGGAGAGTATGTCTTTTGCAGTGATCGCCCGGACAGTTGTGGGTATGATCCGGACTACGATCTTTTCTCTGGCGATCATGTGCTTCGACTGGAGAATCGGTCTTGTGTTCTTTGTTGGGATGCTGCTGTTCCTTTGGGTCAATTCCCGACTGCTTAAGAAATCCCGTGAGCTTTCCCCAGGGCGATTGACTGCACAGACTAAATTGGTGGATGCTGTGCTGGAATACATACAGGGCATGAGTGTGGTGCGTGCTTTCCACGGGGATAAAGCGGCAAAACAAACTCTAAACAATACCATCAAAGAAACAGAAAATCAAAACTTCAAATTGGAGCGCAAACGCATCCCCTACAATGTGCTGGAGCAGGTTGTTTTGCGTGTTACTTCTGTATTGGCAATCCTGCTTTCCATCTGGCTTTTCCTGCAAGGGAATATGTCGCTGTTCACCTGCTTGATGATGGTGGTATCTGCGTTCCTGGTATATAGCGAATTGGAATCGGCTGGTGAGATGTTCTTTATGCTGCCGATGATTGATACTTCCATTGACCGGGTAGAGGAAATTGACCGGGCACCCAGGATGGATGAGGGCGGCTCTGTTCAGGTGCCGAAAAGCCATGACATTTCATTTGAGCATGTGGACTTCTCCTATGGAGATCGGAAAATCATTGATGATGTGAGCTTCACAATTCCAGAAGCCACGACTACCGCTATTGTGGGACCCTCCGGTTCCGGCAAAACAACGCTTACCAGCCTTATGGCCCGGTTCTGGGATGTGAACAAAGGCTCCGTGAAATTGGGCGGTATTGATGTAAAAGACTATTCGCTGGACAGCTTGATGAGCAATTTCAGTATGGTCTTTCAGAATGTGTATTTGTTCAACGACAGTATTGAAAATAACATCAAGTTTGGTAAGCCGGCGGCCAGTCATGAAGAAGTGGTGGCTGCGGCAAAAGCCGCCCGGTGCCATGATTTCATTATGGCGCTGCCTGACGGCTATGACACGGTGATTGGTGAAGGAGGAGCCACAATATCCGGCGGTGAGCGTCAGCGGCTTTCCATAGCCAGAGCCATGCTGAAGGATGCTCCCATCGTAATTTTGGACGAGGCAACCGCAAATGTTGATCCGGAGAATGAGGCGGAACTTCAAGCGGCCATTGAAGCATTAACCGGAGGCAAGACCATTATTATGATCGCCCATCGACTGAAAACGGTGCGCCATGCAAACCAGATTTTAGTGGTGGATCACGGAAGGATTGTTCAACACGGCACCCACGACCAACTCATCCAGCAAAAGGGCATTTACGCTGATTTCATTTTGAATCGTAAAGCTGCGATTGACTGGAAAATCAACGCATAGTGCAGGGAGGCGGAGGTGTGAGTACAAAAAGATTTCTACTCCAAAAAATTTTACAACTTTTTTTAACCTTATTTCTGGTAACGGCGATCACTTTTATCCTGATGCAGCTTTCGCCCATCGATGCCGCCGAAGCCTACTCGCGCCGTATATTCACGGTCGATGAGACGCGTATTGAAGCAGTGCGTGAGCAGATGGGATTGAATCGCCCGATTGTCGTACAGTATCTGGACTGGCTGAATGACTTGCTTCATTTTGACTTGGGAAATTCGTATGTGGATAATCGGGATGTTTTCCTTATTGTCGGATCAGCACTAAAGGAAACTGCCTGTATTGTGCTACTATCTGCGGTTCTTCAAGCGGTTGGGGCACTGATATTGGGGGTTCTGCTCTATCTGACACGAAAGAATGTGATCGGCAAAATCCTGGCATTTGCGTCCATCGCGGCAATATCAATCCCAGCGTTTTATTTGGCAACTTCATTTATTGATGTGGTGGCCGTGAGATGGAACCTGATTAGTGTATCTGGCAATACAGGTTTAATGAGATACCTTCCGGCGGCACTCTGTTTGGCGGTGGGCGGGATTGCCTTTTTCGGGCAAATGCTTTCAAAAGCGATTCAGCAGGCCATGAGTGAGGACAGTGTTCTCTACGCCCGTTGCAGGGGGTTAAGCGATCCTTATATTGTAGTGCGCTACGCTATGCCCCAGGCTATCATCTCTACGGTTCCGACATTTATGCAGATGATGGGAATGTGTATGGCGGGATCCGCCATAGTGGAAAACATTTTTTCTCTGCCAGGATTGGGGTATCGGATTGTAAACAGCCTGACAAATCGTGATCTGCCCGTGATTTACGCAACGGTGCTGTTCCTTGCTTTTGCACTGGTGATTTTCAACATTCTGGCAGACATTATCCAGCGCCTGCTCCAGACACGAAAGGGGGACCTGTAATGAAACATTTGAAATGGATAATTCCGGTCCTCATCATTATTTTTTGTTTTCTCGGATTTCTTATCGCACCACATGACCCGGAGGCGATGGATATTGTTAACAAGTATGCGCCATTCAGTGCAGAGTTCCCTTTGGGGACCGACCAGTTTGGTCGCTGTGAATTATCCCGACTTTTGTATGGCGGTTATGTGACCCTCGGTATTGTGTTGCTGGGCGGAGGCATTGTGCTTGTTCTTGGTACGCTGATCGGATTATGGCTGGGCAGAGCAAATGCCGCCAGAAGTTTGGTGTTCAGTAGCTTGCTGGACGCTGTGACAGCGATCCCACCTTTAGCTTACCTTATCATTTTTGTCGGGATATGGGGAAACAGCATCCCTACGATGCTGGTGGCGCTGACGGTCTCTCTGATTTTGAGGATGATTAAACTGGTCAAAACACAGACAGAGATTGAACTGGATAAGGCTTATGTATTGTGCGCGGTGTCCTCCGGGGCCTCCCGCAGCAGGGTGTTATTTGTCCATATCTTGCCGAACATTATCCGACCCTTGGTACATTTCCTCTGCCTATCCTGCGCGGAAATGATTATGAATATTTCGGCGTTTTCCTTTATCGGGCTAACCTTGGGCGATGATGTGATTGACTGGGGTTCGATGCTCTCCGAGGGGCGCAGTATGCTGATGACCCATCCATCGTTGCTTTTCCTGCCGATACTATTTATTTTCCTGTGTACCTTGGCCTTTAATTTGTTGGCAAAACAGTTGGAGGGAGGTGACGCGGCATGATAGAGGTCAAAAACCTGTCTGTTCAAACATCAAAAGGAGTCGTTCTGCTGGATCGTGTGGAGTTTACCTTGACCCCCGGTGTCTGTACTGGATTGACCGGTGCCAGCGGCTCCGGCAAAACCACACTCTTAAAGGCGCTGATGGGGGTATCGGATGGGGATGTATCCATTAACTCTGGACAAATATTGCTGGATGGAGAGGACCTGCTAAAAAAGCCAGAAAAAGTGCGGCGGGATCTCTGCGGGACAACTTTGGGCTTTATTCCGCAAAACCCGATGACTGCGTTTAATCTTCATGTGCCAGTTGGGACACAGATGACAGAAACATTTCGGAAACGGCTTCGATTAGACAAAAATGCTGCTCGCAAACTTAGTATGGATGTTCTGCAAAAGGTCAATCTTCTGGATACGGATCGGGTTTATCGTTCCTACCCCAGCCAGTTGTCCGGAGGGATGCTTCAGAGGGCAACTATGGCGATTTTAATTGGCCTTTCCCCTCGGTACATTTTTGCAGATGAGCCGACCTCCGCTTTGGATGAGGAAAACAAGGAGTATCTGATCCAGGTATTGATGCGGATGAAACAACAGGCAGCAATTCTGTTTGTGTCCCATGATGATGCAGCTATTCGCACTCTCTGTGATGATCTGCTTGTGATGCAGAGCGGCATCATTGTAGAGTATGGCACAACAGCAGATTTGTTTGCCGCCCCTCATAAGGAGTGGACAAAAGAGTTCGTGCGTTTGGCTATGGTTGAGGAAGGAGGTGGCTGGACATGGCAGAAATCCAAGTCCGAAATGTGAGCAAAGAGTTTCTGGACGCCTCCGGCAAGCCCTTTCGTGCGCTAAGAGACATTTCATTTACATGGGTAAAAGGGGAAAATATCAGTTTTACCGGAGAAAGCGGCAGTGGAAAAAGCACAATGGCCCGCCTCTTAATCGGTTTGGAACGACCCACCAGTGGCGAGATTTTGCTTGATGGCGAGAACATTGCCAAATGGAGTTATGGACAGTGGCGTAGCCATCGCACAAAGATACAGGCCGTTTTCCAGGATGCCACTGGCAGCCTGAACCGTAGGCTCTCCGTAGGGCATAACTTGGAGGAAGCATTACGCAATTTGACCAAATTATCTTTCGGGGAGCGTAAACAGAGAATTTTAGAACTGATGGATTTGACGGCCACCAGCAGAAAACTATTGGATACGCCAACCAAAAACCTATCTGGTGGTGAGCAGCGGCGCGTTGCACTGCTGCGGGCGCTGGCTGTGCGGCCTGACTATCTTATTTTGGATGAGTTAACCAGCGGACTTGATCTGATTTCTCAAAAGGCGATTCGGGAGGTCCTGGAGGCATACCATCGGGAATACCGGTGCAGTTATTTCCTTATCACCCACGATATGAAATTCGCCTATCGCCTGTCCCAGCGCATTTATGAGCTGGAAAGCGGGCAAATCGTTAATATCGGTCAATCTAATATTGACATAAATTTACAGGAAAGGAAGTAAACCATGAAAAAATCGAAACTTGCTCGTCTCATTGCGGCCATTTGTTGTTTCGCCATGCTCCTTACTGCTTGCAGCAGTAATCAGACATCTGCGGAGTCTGGCGGCGATGGATCAACTACGGCAGACTCTGAAAAGAAAGTGCTGACCTACGCTATTGGAGCAGAAACCACAGACCTCTCTACCCTTTACATGAATAACTCTCTTTATTGCACATCCAAGCTGGTGTATGAAAACCTGGTGGACTTTGACAATGGTGAGATTGTCCCCGGCCTGGCAGAGAGCTGGGAGTATAACGATGACCAGACGGAGCTTACATTCCATCTGCGCCAGGGCGTCACCTTCCACAATGGGGAACCCTTCAATGCCGAAGCAGTCAAGACAAATCTGGAACATAAGCAGTCTAACCCATCCTTTTACAGTTTGAAGGGCATTACTGACATTCAAGAGATTGAGGTTGTCGATGAGTACACAATCACGCTTCATTACGACCATCCGTTCTATGCCTACCTTCAGGATTTTTGCTGGCCGGATGTAAACCCCATGAGCGCGCCGGAGTACATTATCCCCGGTGACTTCCAGACTATCTCCGGTGTTGCAGGCACAGGCCCGTATATCTATGACGAGTATGTGGCCGGCGAGTACACTCGCTTTGTTCGGAACGAGGACTATTGGGGAGAAACACCCTATTGGGATGAGATTATCGTCAAATACATTCCTGACTCGACCTCCCGCCTCCAGGCTCTCCAGACCGGCGAGATTGACATGATCTACGGGGGCACGCTTCTGACCTATGAGGAATACGACCAGGCTCTTGCTATGGACGGGATTGACGGACAGATGGCCGAAAAAGATACCCGTGTGCAAGTAATCACCACCAATGCCACCAGCCCCTATTTGTCTGATATTCGTGTACGGCAGGCCATAGCCTATGCCATTGATAAAGAGGAAATGTCCGTAGCTATTTCTAACGGTTATGAACCTCCGGCAGACATCCCAGCCACCCGCGATACTCCCTATGCGGATGTTGAGTTAGAAACAACTTATGACTATAACCCGGATATGGCAAATCAGCTTCTGGATGAGGCTGGCTGGTTGATGAATGAAAGCACTGGTATCCGCGAAAAAGACGGAGAACCATTGAGTCTCTTGCTCACACTGGAGACTGGCAGCACATCCGTTAGTATGCCTACTGCCGAAGTCATCAAGAGCCAGCTTGCAGAAGTGGGAATTGATATTACGATTTACGGGACTGAGCAGATGCAGTGGTATGCCGATTATCTGGAAGGCAAGTTCGATCTGACCTTGTGGCATTGCCAGTACGCCTTTGCGTCTCCCCATTGCTGGTTTACTCCTATGGACAGCATGGTGCCGCAGACACCCTCGTTGCCTGGCATTGAAGGCTCTGACGAGTTCCTTGCTACCATCAAAGAATTGACTAATATGTCCGATGACCAAGAAGTTCGGGATACCTACACCTACTTATTTAACTACGATGTAGGTAATGTGTTGGATATTCCTCTTACTTATCAAAAGGATATGCTCGTTTATAACACTGATAAGATTGCAGGCTATACCTTCACAGGAACACCTTGCTTCTTCGATATTCTGTCTCTGGAACCTGCGGAATAAGGGAGGCAATGTAATGAAACTCCATGCGTCGGGAGAAGATTACCTGGAGGCTATCCTTGTTCTCCAAAAGAAAATGGGCATGGTGCGTCCAGTTGATATTGCCCGACACATGGGATTCACCAAGCCGAGCATCACCCACGCCATTACAACACTGCAGACCGGCGGATTTGTCGAGCGGGACGAGGACGGCTTCATTCGCCTGACCGATGTGGGCCGCGAGGTGGCCGAGCGCACCTATGAGAAGCACTGCTTTTTCACGGAAATGCTCATAGAGGCCGGCGTGGATCAAGAAACGGCTGAGGCAGATGCCTGCCGGATGGAGCACGCCATCAGCGAGGACAGCTTTCAGCACCTGAAGGTCAAGCGCCAGGGATAAATCTTGTTTAGAAAGGGCGGGCGGAGAAATCAGATCTTTGCCCGCCCTTTTTCTTTGTGTTAAAGCTGCAAAATTTTGATGGAAATAACCGCCTGATGGGAAAAATTGCCGTTCAGTCAAAATCCAGCGATCTTTGCCCTTTACACTTAATATGGCATTTTGAAGCCATATATGGGTAGAAAGAACGGGAGGGATGTCTATGAGACGGAGAAATCAAAATAGCAGAGGTAATTTCAAGTTACAACAGGCGGTCTTATTCCAGAGAGAATGAGGCCGCCTTTTCTTTTATAATCCGACAAAAATCAACAAAGTTTTCGGAACAACACTGCACCTAAGATGATTGGCAGGTCCGCCGCCTGCTGGTAGCAGCGGCGGGATCGTGTGCAAAGTGTGGTCCAGATGGCAGGGAGCCAGAAGTGCATGATGGAAAGATGGATCATGCACATAAAGAGGTTCGTCCATCTGCTTACATTTCGACACACAGCTTACTTTACAATACGGTTCTTCCGCCGCCCTTTTCACGGGAGTAGGCGGGAACATCGCAAATCGAGCGATAAGCCTCCTCCTGCGGGCGCCGGAAGTCATGACGGACTTCTTTATGTGTATCACTCGGCCGGCAGCTCACCTTTGCGGTGTGCGGCCGGCCGCGTTTCTTTATATGGCAAGGCAAGACGCCCGTTAGTTCGGTGCCGGTCTCCGCCAAAGGTTCAAGAATTCCCTTAAAATTCTTGAACTATTTGGAGGATAAGGCCATGTGGCAACGAAATAATGGACGAGCAGAGGAAGAACTGCAAATCAAGTTTACAGGTTACTTAATCCAGGCGGTCAGGCGCACCCAGCGGGATTATCTGAAGGCCCTTTATGCGTACAGCAATCAGGAGACCTTGACGGATACGATCTTTGCCGTGAGCCAGACGCTGGAGCAGGAAGTGATGGAGCGGCTGCCCCTCTGGGAGAAAATAGAGAGCAGTGCGCTCCTGTATGCCTTGAAACAGCTGGACGAGCGGGAACGGTATGTGTTCCTTGCCCGCGTGCTGGACAAGCGCCCATTCGATGTGATCGGTATGCAGCTGGGATTGTCGTATAAGGGCGCGGCCGCGGTGTATTACCGGGCCATTCGGAAGTTGAAGAAGAGCATCGAGGGGGTGAACGGATATGACATTTGAACAGATGCTGCGGCGAGCCAAGGGCGGTGACCAAGAGGCCATCACAAGAATTTTGCTCATGTACCGGCCCCTGCTGCTCAAGTATGCCGTGATCAACGGCAGACTGGACGAGGATCTGTACCAGGAGCTGTGCATCACGCTGATGCGGGCGATTGACCTGTTCCGGATTTAAGTCTATGAGAAAGGCCCTGAGATCGCTGTCTCAGGGCCTTTCCCGTGGGCTTAAAATGTATTTGCCACCTGAGAATACCTTGCGTTTCAAGCTTTTCCCGTTCAGCAAGTTTACAATTCATCTATTCCAAAAAGCAACTGGTCATAGTATAATAGAGCCAACGATAAAGTTCAATTTAGGGGGATATAACAATATGAAAAACAATAGATACTTAACTATTGGCTTATTAACAGGATTTATTGTCGGTGGTTGCATGGGTGTATTGGGATGGGCGTTTCTGCAAAATCTTTTTGCTATTCCTATTTGTGCGGGTATTGGAATGTTGATTGGAATTGTTATAGGTACATTGATTGATTATGGAAAAAATCATCAAGAGAAATAGCAAAAAAGCGTTATGCTTTTATACTCATCGAGCCACCCTGATCCAAACTTTCAAAATTGAGTACCAACCGTCCACCGGCAGCACCACCGAGCAGGAAATCATTGAGGCTCGCTGCTAATTCAGAAAGATTCGCATTGGTCTGGCCTATTGGAAACAGGCCTGTTCTGTGTTATACTAAAATCAATGAAGGGGGTGAAGGCGCGATGAGTCCATTGGAAAAGAAACGGATTGCAGCGGTCAAGACGGCTGACGCGATCAACGCCATTGAGGGTGCGCCGATTTCCAGCTATGCACGGTCACTGTCTGCCAGCTGGGCACGCGGTGAGTTGACGGGCGAACAGATGAAGCAGGCATTGCTGGCACATCACCGCCGGATCGCGGAGCAGGAGCGTCAGAGCCGTGTCTGATCCATACCTGTATGAAGATGTGCCTGTCTTGAAAAACAAGCTGGACATCAAAAATGAGAAAACACTGGATCGCATCGAGGCCGAGCAATCCAGAGCCAATATGATGCTGTTATACGAACAGGGCTTTCAAGACTTTTCTCCAAATGGCCTACGGGAGATCCACCGATGCCTGTTTGGCGACATTTACGAATGGGCCGGCCAGTACCGCATCATCAATATCGAAAAGCGGGAGAAACTGCTGGCAGGTCGAAGCGTTTGGTACAGCAACGATGACAGGATAGAGGAAGATCTCGACGAGGCTTTTAGGCGGCTGAGAAATACTCGCTGGGATGGCATCAGCCGGGAAGAATTTGTTCATCAGCTTACCAGCCTCTTTCCGCCAATCTGGCAGGTGCATCCCTTCCGGGAGGGAAATACCCGAACGGTTGTAATGATGATGACCTTTTTTGTGGAGTATCATGGATACTTTATGGATCAGGAGCTGATGGCTGCCAGTGCCGGTTATGTCCGCGACTCCTTTGTGATGGCCTCCCTGGATCAGTTTTCAGAATTTGAGCATTTGGAGCGCATTTTGCTGGACGCTGTTTGTGATGAGCCGATTGATTACAGTGCGGAAAGCCTGGAGGAGCCTGCCGAAGTACCGGAAAAATATCGCAAATACCAGAAGGAGCCCTATGTGCCGGAGCCGCATTACCGGCGTGAGGAATAAAAGAAGCGCACAGCGGAAGAAGATCCGTTGTGCGCTTGCTTTATTTTGGTGAGGTGCCTGGGGCAACGAATTTGTAGCCGTGGCCCCGCACTGTTTCGATAATACCGGCCCCCAGCTTGCGGCGGAGCTTGTAGACCATGCTGGAGATCCCGGTCCAGCTGGCGTCATAGGAGTCCGCCGCAACAGCTTCATAGATTTGGCGAGCGGTGAACACCTGCCCTGGCCGGCGGGCCAGCAGGAGAAGAATATCAAACTCCATCGGCGTTAGCTCCACCGTCTGGCCAGCCTGCCATACCAGCCTGCGCTGCGGGTCGATCTGCAGGGAGCCAAAGAGCAGCGGCGTGTCTGCGGAGGCAGCCACCGTGGAAAAATCTGCAATAGAAGAAAGAGCGGCGATTGCTTTATTAAAGACAGCATCATCGTTATCATCAAAAGACAGGATTACCAACTTCCCAAACGAATCACCTCCCTATAGTTAGAACTGCGATATAATAAGTTTCCTATTCTGCAGTCAGCCTTTTCTTGAAAGAGATAGTTCCAGAAATACTTGCGGCGGCACTGGCTACCACATGACTGATCAATACCGCAACCCAAATTCCATTTAGGCCGAACCCCAGATAGGAAAGTAAGTACGCCAAGGGCATCCGGACTACAATGTAATAGAAAATCATCAGAAACATACTCTTTGACGGTTTCCCCATCCCGTTAAGGGAACCTAAATAGCAATTTGTGACGGTGTTAAGAATATACCCAATGCTGACGATCAAAAAATATGTTCCAACAATAGCGGCCACATCCTCACTGCGGACGAATAGACCGGAAAGCTGTCTCGAAAAACCGACCACCACAACGGAAAGAATTACGAGCAGGCCACAGCCATATCCCAAAGCGCACTTTAGATAGTCCTTGGCCCGATCATAACGGTTTGCACCAACGCACTGTCCAATAATAGTGGTCAAAACCATGTTCAGTGCCATTGCCGGGTAGAAAAGAATGGTTTCCAGTTTTCCCGTTACTCCATAAGCTGCTATTGCGGTGACGCTATAGGTGCTGACAAGCGCCGTGAGGAAAGTCGTGCTAATTGCAGGGATACTTTGCTGGATGACAGAAGGGATTGCTTTCTGAATCAGGGGTAATACAGCATTTCTGTCAAACGCAGAAATTTTGAATGCAAACAGCTTTTTCTTTTTCAGATAGATCAGCATAAACAGCAGGCAGATGACCTGAGAAAGAAGTGTAGCAATCGCCGCACCGTGAAATCCGATAAAGTGAATAAAAATAGGATCGAGGATCGCGTTCAAAATTGTTGACACCAGCATGGCTACTGCTTGAAACATAGAATTGCCAAAGCTCCGCAAAACAGCGGTGAAGTAAAGGTAAAGGTAAACTGCAAGATACCCAAGTACATAGATGGCCAAATAGCTGTATGCCATATCATAAGTTTCGGCCGGAGTATTCAGCGCCTTCAAAATTGCAGGAAGAGACGCCTCAAGCAGAATCGTCACAAGGAGGGAGAAAGCTACCGCAACGCAGAAGGATGTGGCAATCAAACTCTCTGTCTTTTTCTTGTCCTTCGCGCCAATCGCCTGGGAGATCAGAATTGATACACCGTTAGTTGCGCCCATCGCAACGGAAGTCAAGATCAGGATGATGGGGGTGGAGTTTGTCAATGCGGCATAGGCTGTTTCTCCCAGCAAGTTCCCGATCCACAGGCTGTCCACAAGGTTATACATCATATTGAGGAACATGGCGGCAATCATCGGGAGCGCCATCGCCATAAGGCAACGCTTTGTATTCCCACCTACAAAATCAATTTTTGTTGGCATGATAAAAACTTCCTTTCTATAATTGAATGAAGAACATTCATATTTGAATGATATTTTATGGCTACTAAAACAGTAGCCAGTTACCAAATAAGAGGTATCAGTCTCCATGAACGGAAACAATAATTTTTGAAATCTTCTCCGAAGCACTCATATAATGCTTTTTCCTCTACCTTAATCCGAATTCCATAGCAGACTGCCAAAATTAGTAACACAATGAAGGGCGAAAAAGCAGAACGGAAACAAAAAGCATTTCCAAGCATACTCAACATTGTTCCGGCATAAGCGGGATTCCTGATATATCGGTAAACGCCGGTTGTAACCAACTGCTGGTTGCTGCCTGTTTTGACAGCAAGCGTAAAGGAATGCCGCAGGCTCCAGACCGCAAAAGCACGCAATGTCGTGCCTATTAGAATTAAAGCCACACCCACATAGTAAAAAATATGAGGGAGAAGTATTTCTCCAGCTATTTGCGTAAATTGTTGGCTCCTGAAATAAGGGCTGAAGTAAAAACTTCCCCAACACCCCAACATAACAATCAGAAGCGTTCCATAATCACTATTTTTCTTATCCAGCCTTCTCAACCAGCCCCTAAAATTGTAGATCCAGATTCCAACTTCTACTAACATCATGTAGCTTTGTTTTTTGCAAGCACTTTTTCCTCAAAAATGCAGATTGAATTCCTCAAAGTTGCATGGGGAATTTCCCCAGTATTGCATTTCCTCCGCCGGCACTCTTTCAGGTGCCGGAGAGGAGCCGTTGCAGGCATACAAAGTTTATTAGTTACAGATATGTGATGCTGGTTTCATCGGTGCCGTTGACAAGCCTCCTCATACGGGCCAGTTTCTCTTCCTCCTGTTGAGGATCGATACCGTTGCATACCATGCTGACATATAGATCATAAGCCGGATCTCCTTCAAAATCGCGGGAAATGTTGTTTAAAATGTCTGACCGCAGCCCATCTGCCCATTCGGGCGGAAGATATTTGATGAGGACCTGGCGCCACCGGACGAGTTCTTCTTCCAGACCGATGATGGTATGTACCATCTCGTCAGTGAGACGCATGAAATCATGCATGGTCTTGCAGCTATAGAAGCAGTCTTCCGGATCATGTTCCTTGAAAATTTCATGATCAGGCATTCCGGGCACCTCCCTTCTGTTGGGAAGCGAACATGTAGTTGATACTGGATTCCCGAAGCCGGTTGTTTTCACCGGGGAAGAGTATCAGATGACAGTGGTGCATCAGCCGCCCTACAAGTGCGGCGGTCATCTGCTCATCATACAGGACATTTACCCATCTGGAAAACTCCAGATTGGTATTAAGGATAATGACTTTCTTTTCATGGATCTCGGAAAGATAGTCAAACAACAGCTGGGCACCGGTCCGGTTGTACGGGACATACCCGAATTCATCCAGAATGAGGATATCTGCCTTATCCAGCTTCTTGTGAAGCTGCGCGAGGCTGCCTCTCTCCTGAGCCTCTGAAAGTTGGTTGATGAGCGAGGCTGTCCGGAAGAACTTTACAGGGATCCCCATCCTGCATGCTTCCATCCCGATGCAGATGGACAGCATAGTCTTTCCGGTGCCTGTGCTGCCGTACATCACCAGGTTATTCCCTGCACGGAAAAATTCCAGCGCTTTCAGGCTTTCCGGTGTGACACCCGATGGGAACTGCACTTCATCAGGATGGAATGCGGCAAAGTTATGCTGGACCGGGAAACCCGCGGAATTGATCAGTTTTCCGATACGTGCCGCTTTCCGGCATTTGATTTCCTCGCTTAACAGGTTGTACAGGTATTCCTGATGGGTTTCACCCTGTATGGCAAACGCATTGTCAGCCAGGTTGGCCGACAGGCGCAGCTGCCTGCAGCAGGAAGCAATGGCATCTCTGTAATCATCCATTCGCGGCACCTCCCTTCTGCAGGAGCAGGTCATAGGAAGCCAGATCCACCGGCATCTGTTTCAATGTGGGGACACCGCTCTGTACTGGCATCGGTGGGAGTTCCGGCACATCCGCATACAGCCTCCGGTACAGGTTCTTCAGGCTGTCCGGATCCCTTACCTGGTAGAGAAGGGCCTGGTTGACTGTCTGAAGGGCGCTGTCAAATCCAGTCCGCCCGGTCAGCTCTGCAAGGACTTTCAGGATAGCTCCCCGGTCCGTGCTGCCGCAGCTCTTCACGTACCGCTGCATGTTCTCCGGCATCATATCGTAGATGCCGCTGTTGAACAGGGAACGGGGCTTCCTGGAGATAGCCGTCAGATATGGCAGCCATTCCATACTTGACTGTTTCTGGTCTCCATAGAGCCGCCTGTGTGTCACAATGGAGCGGTGCTGCATGTCCATGACCTGTACCTGCCGCGAGGTGATCTTAAGCCACACGTTCGTACAGACGTGATCTGGAGAGACGGAATACTCATGCTTTCCTTTCTCCAGCGTGAACCTGCCCCATTTATCCGTGAGCACCGTCTCATACCTGGCCGGATCAAACGCAACATCCGGCAATGGGAGAAGTGCCTTCTTATCCTCGCCAAAGCGTTCCAGTATCGTCTGGTCGTAATGGTAATGCTCCCGGTCCATGTCACTGTCAGCCTCTGCAAGAAGACGGTGGTTGTATTCGGATAGTTCCATGAACCTTGGCGGCGGCACAAGAAAGTTCCTTCGGCTGTACCCTACCTTGTTTTCCACATTTCCCTTTTCCCATCCGGATTCGGGATTCATGAACTTATAGCGGAATCCATAATGCTCGCTGAACCGGAGGAACTTATCCGTCAGCTGGCGGCCCCCGTCTTTCAGAATCTTCGTGACAAGGGTTGATGTGTTATCAAGCCAGATTTCCGTGGGAACACCTCCGAGGTGCGCAAACATGTCGATCATGCCCTCCATGAAGCACTCGGCATTTTCACCGTACATCAGCTGGAGATACCCGGCATTGCTGAACGGAAAAGAAAGTACCAGATACTTTCCCTCATGGGATAAACTGTTTTCAAAGAACTGTGCGGTGCCGAAGTCAGCCTGAGCCTCGCCGGGGTAGTGGATGAGCGGCAGATAAGACTTTTTGCTGTCAAGATTCATCTGTGCTTTCCTGTAAGCTACATACTGCGCAACCAGCCGGTAAGAACAGTCGAATCCTTCGCTTTCCGCCAGAAGCCTCTTAAAAACCCTTTTTGCGGTATGGCGCTGCTTCCTGGGAGCCTTCCGGTCATCCAGGAGCCACTGATCAATCAATGGCTTATATGCATCCAACTTCGGGCACATATTTTCCGGATCCTCTTTTTTTGGCTCCGGTGTGTTAAAATCGGTCATGTCCAGATACTTACTTATCGTTTTCCGGTCATGCCCCGTCTCAGCAGCAATGTCTGAGACACTTTTCCCTTGCTCATAAAAGAGCTGTCTGATAGAATGAACCTTGTCCATTGCAATCATACTCCTTTCCTCCTTGAATGTTGTCTGCAACGACATTCCAAGGATACAAAAAGTGCTGTATGCTTGCAATGGATGTTTGGTGTTTCTCTAAATCTACCATCCGAGTAGACTTAGAGAAGCACCAAACACGGCTGCATTATTGGGGAAATTCCCTCTGCAACTTTGAGGAATCGCCTCTGCAACTTTGGGTATTTTTATTATGCACTAAACATAGCTTATGGCATAAATGAAAGTGTAATATTCATGTAAGTTTGTAAAGCATGAAGGGTCATTCATTATAGCTCCTCCGTATGTGAATGAAAACTATTCAGTTATTGACCTTTGAATATCCCCCGCCCGATAGCAGGGGATATTTTTCAAAGGCGAAGCGCATATATGAGAAATTCTCGAATCCGCTTTGATTTATCTTCTTGTGTCAGTTCGTCCGCCAACAGGATGCCAAGCTGTCCATATACACAAAACATCGCAGCAGCCTGCAAATCATCAATCTGGATCTCACCGTTTTGCTGGGCCCGCTGTAGCAGCTTTTCCACAGGCGGAACCAACTTCTCACATACTTTTAGAGAAAGCTGATCGTGGAATTTCTTATTTTCGGCCTGGTGAAAAACTGAATAGTACTTTGTGTCCCGATCTTCCATCGTGGCAGGCATATCTTCGATGATCTGCCGCAGGGACTTGTGATCGTCCTTTTCAAAGCCAACAAGCTGTTCCACCAGAACATCTGCATACTGTTCAATCGCGCTGTCAAATAGCGCCTCTTTGGACGGAAAGTATCGGTAGCATAGACCTTGAGCAACGCCGATTGCTTTTGCTATATCTGTAATCGAGGTTTTTTCATATCCATTTTCCCCGAACAATTTGAGGGCAGTATCCAAGATCTCTTGCTTGCGTGCTTCTGGTTCTTTTGTAATCCGCATAGTCCGAGCCTCCTTTCTTTTTATAATAGCACGCCCACGCTAAAGAATCAATGATTGAATATCACTCATTTTTGAGCCATAGCAATACAGGCCGTATTTCCAATCTGCTCCCACGACACATTATGAAAATATTCTGAAAGCATCGAAACGATTTCTGTTTCAGAGTATATCTTCACATCGCCTTCTTTGCTATGGCGCATATAGAAATTCATTATCACGCGCCCTACAAATGGTTGCCAGCAATCCCCCATCAGGAAGGTCCCTTCCGGCTTCAAAACACGATGCACTTCCTTTAATACATTCTGCGGAGCTGGGTAATGATGAAAAGAGTCATTGCAGTACACAACATCAAAAGTGTTATCCGGGAAAGGGAGTGACTCACTATCTCCCAGTAACAGCTTGACTTGTTCCGGAAGTTTTGACTTAGCAACAGCAAGCATTTCCTCCGACAAGTCGATGCCGCACAATTCTTTATGGGTATCCTTCTGAAAAATGAGTTTCAGCATTTCACCAGTCCCACATCCTAAATCCAGAGCAGAGTGGAAAGGAATGTGTGACAGCTTTTCCAGCAGAATAGGATAAAGGGAGCGGGCGTGCTGGCCCTTAATATCTTTATCGTAGGTGGCGGCCTGTTGGTTAAACGCTGCTTTTGAGTTTTCTTTTATGGTATTCATGGCTCAACCTCCTTCTATCAATAAGTATAGCACCATTTGTGAAAATGTCAATGAATAATTTTCATTCATAAATTGGGAATACGAATTTTGCAAAGAGAAAAAACTGCTTCACAGCAATTCCCCATCTTTCAAATCGAATTCACAAACACCAGAAGGAGCCCTGTGTGCCGGAGCCGTATTACTGGCGTGAGGAATGAAAGAAGCGCACAGCGGAAGTAGATCCGTTGTGCGCTTGCTTCATTTTGGTGAGGTGCCTGGGGCAACGAATTTGTAGCCGTGGCCCCGCACTGTTTCGATGATGCCAGCCCCCAGCTTGCGCCGGAGCTTGTAGACCATGCTGGAGATACCCGTCCAACTGGCGTCAAAGGAGTCCGCTGCAACGGCCTCATAGATCTGGCGGGCAGAGAACACCTGCCCTGGCCGGCGGGCCAGCAGGAGCAGAATATCAAACTCCATCGGCGTCAGGTCCACCGTCTGGCCGGCCTCCCGGACCAGCCTGCGCTGCGGGTCGATTTGCAGAGAGCCAAAGAGCAGCGGGGCGTCTGCGGAGGCGGCCACCGTGGACAAGTCTGCGACTGAAGCAAAGGCCGATATTGCTTTGCTAAAAAGGGCTTCTTCATCGTCCCTAAACGATAGAATTATAAACTTCCCAAGCAGCTCACCTCCAGTCATTCAAACTTCGCCCGCTTATTATCTTTTGGATCGTGCGGGGCGAACCATCAACAGGACGATGCCCGCGGCCAACAGTATGCACTGAACGATAAGAACTGCGGCCGGCATAGAGAAGGCGGGGTCTAAAGTACCAAGTGCTAGAGGGTACTTGCTGAAAAAATGTCCGTTCCAGATTCCCAGGGCGTCGGGCAGCGGCAAGGCCATACACAGGAAGGGTACCGCCATCCACACATACACCAGCCAGGGCCGGATCTGCCCCAGCAGCCAGCCGCTCCCCAGTGCGAACACAAGGGCGGGCAGAAGGGTCGCCAGAGCCGGGAGCAGAAGACTCCCCCAGCCGTACCAGTGGAACATGCGGCCGTAGAACACCGCCGCCTCTCCCATGCACAGCAGGCTCAGCAGCACGCCGCCCGTCAGGGCCGCGGCGCACCGGGCCAAAGCGTACTGCCTGGGCGGCATCGGCGTAGCGTCCATGAGAACTGCCGCCCGCCGGGCCTTGGGCGAGGTATAGAAGGTCAGAAAGAACAGCATCCCGATCCACAGCAAAGGCAGCATGCGGGAGAGATAATCCCCAAAGCTCCAGGGAGAGAAGGGGGCGGTGTGGGATACCCCCAGGATGGTCACGGCATGGAGCACCAGCGCCCCGTAGAGAAGCAGCACAACCGCCAGCCCGATAAAAAACTTGTTCCACAGCAGCCTGCGGCATTCATATCGAAAAATCTTACGCAAGGTTCAAATCCTCCTCCGTCAGCCCGCAGGCATCCAAAAATTCCTGGTAGGTCAGATAGGGATACATGGGGTCCAGCTCCCGGTTGAACAGGTCATGGAGGATCTGATCCATGGCCTCCTCGCCGCCCACCAACTGCTCCGCTTTCCAAATTTTCAGGGGCATCTCATTGTACTGCCGAACCTGAGACAGACTGTTGGAGATGGCAAGCTGCACCTGCGCCGGCAGCATCTCCAGATATTCGGGATTGCGCACATAGAAGTTCAGGTAGTAGTCATCTACCGCTTTCTGCCACTGATCCACATAATGCTCCTGGGCATATTCCTCGCCGTACAGATCCTTGACGATACGGTAGGTGGTGTAGACAGTCAGTCCCTCGGCAGACCAGGGGCTGGTGGGATCGGAGGTATCAAACATGTTGCCCAGGCCCCACCACTGGTGCACCAATTCGTGAATCATCACTTCGCCTGCGCCCCCGCCCTTTTCGGTGTTCCCCAGGTTGGCGGCGGTAAAGTCCGCCTCATCCAGCAGGCTGGCCCCGGTGGTGGCGTAGCCGCCGCCGGCCACCCGGCTCTGGATAAGCTTGAGCGTTTCACCTGTACCAAAGGACAAGGAACCATAGTGCTCAGTGCAGTAGTCCACCACTTCCTTCACCGCGTCCACGGCTTTGGCGGCCTCCATGACGGCCTGATGCTTGTGACCGTAGTAGAACTGGATGGTCATGCCGCCGGCCTCAATGTCCTCCCGGATATAGTCCCCGGCGTAGAGAATGCCGCCGGCGCCGTTGTGTTCATACCGCCATGTTCTGGTGCCGTCCTCGTGTTCCGCGACGACCTCCGCCGCGCTGGAGCCGAAGGGAATCGCCAGCATATTTTCCGGCAGGGTGATCTCAATTTCAGCGGGATAGCCGGCATCTCCGGGCATGACATTCATCACACGGGGCGAGAGGGCCGAGTTCTCCAGGCAGAGGTATTCGCGGCTCAGCTCCTTGCCGCCCTGCATGGTGGGCATGCTCTCCTGGGGGAATCCGCTGTACTCCATGGTCAGCTCCACTTCTTCCTCTGCGGGAATGGTGACTTCCAGCAGAGCCTCGTTATACTCCTGGTAGTCGCTTACCGTGAAGGGAACGTCAGCGCCGTTGGCTTTCACATTGGAGATGGCGTAGCCCGGGTTGACGCCGAAGGAAATGCTCTGCTCCTGGCCGGAGGTGTTCCGGAACTGGTAGGAGGCCCGGCCCGTCACGGTGCCGGCATCGGTGTCCGGAAACACCTGAGCGGTGCGGCGGACAAAGGTAACGCCCTCGGCATAGGGGATCTCATAGAAGGACATCACCGTTAAATCCGGGTTGCTGTGGTCGATAAAGGGCTGGGCGGCATAGGCGGCGCCGGAACAGATCAGCAGCGCCAGGGCGATCACCGGGCGGTAGAGCCGCCGGGCGCTCCGGGCCAGGGAGCCGAACACGCCCTTCCCATATTGCCGGATGCAGAGATAGGAGATTGTCCAGACCCCGGCCAGTGCAAGGAGCCAGGTGAAACGCATCCAGGCCACCGACCGGAACACACGGAGGTTGGAGAAATCATCGGACAAAGCCCACACGCAGGGGTTGAGCCAGCATAACTGCCATTCCGCTGCCCACACCGTCAGGCTCAGGGCGCAGAAGGCGATAAACAGGACGATGGACAGATCCGCCCGCCGGGTGAACTGGTAGGCTGCGGCCGCCGCCAGGATGCCCAGGGGCAGCGCCAGCCCCATAAACAGCAGATAGGCCAGCACATAGTTTGCGCCGGTGAACACGGCGCCGATCAGCCCCGCGCTGATGGGCAGCCAGACCAGCATCGTGAGGCCCACTGTCAGCACCGCGGCCGTCAGCAGGGCCAGCAGTCGGGTCAGGGCTGTGGTCAGAGGGGACACCACCGCGTCGGTGAGAATGTCCACCCGGCTGCGGCAGGCCCGGTCCAGCTCAAAGATGGTCAGCAGGCCGAAGAGGATGGCGCCGGCCACACCGCCGGCAATCGCGGGGTTTGCCAGATACATGGAGAGCATGGTGGTGGATGTGGCGGGCTTGTAGAGTACCAGCCCCAGCACCGGGGAGAGGACCGCCAAAGCCATCATCAGCCAGGTCAGGCGGCTTTGCAGCAGCCGCTTCAGTTCCAGGGGAAAGAGCCGCATTGTCTTCATTGTACCGCCTCCCTGGAGATCAGATAGAGGTAAGCATCCTCCAAAGAGGGCTCCTCCGCCTGGGCATAGGACGGCAGCTTGTCCGCCACGGCCCGGCAGCGGATGCCCTGACTGGTGTTCACCCGGGCGGTGATGTGCAGCCCCTGCTCCAGCGTCTCATCCTTCTCCCAAAAGATGCCCACATGGCCGGCAGCCGACTGGATCAACTGCTCCGGCGTGCCGGTGAACAGGATGGTCCCGTGGTGGATGACCACGATCTGGTCGCACACCGACTGCACATCCTCGATGATGTGGGTAGAGAGAAGCACCAGATGCTCCTCGGCTGTGCGGGAGAACAGGTTGCGGAAGTGGATGCGCTCCTCCGGGTCCAGTCCCACGGTGGGCTCGTCAAAGATCAGGAAGGGGGGATTCCCCAATAGGGCCTGGGCGATGCCTACCCGCTGGCGCTGGCCGCCGGAGAGGGTGCGGATCTTGGATTTTGCCTTTTCTTCCAGATTGACCGCCTGGATTGTCTTTTGGATCGCGGCCTTGGGATTCGCAATCCCCTTGAGTGCGGCCATGTAGTCTAAAAACTGGGTGACCGTCAATTCATCGAACAAACCGAAGTCCTGGGGGAGATAGCCGAGGCTGGCTTTCAGATGGCTCTCGACCTTGGCCAGCGGCACCCCGTTCAGCAGGATGTTCCCTCCGGTGGGCTGCAGGGCCGCCACCAGCAGCTTCATCAGGGTGGATTTGCCCGCCCCGTTGGGGCCCAGCAGCCCGATGAGGCTGGGGGATTTTAACTCCAGGTTCAGCCCCTTTAAGGCCTGCTTCCCACTGGGGTAGGTCATACTGACATTTTGAATCTTGATTTCCATATTGTTGGATTCCTTTCTGCTTGGGATGAGGAAAGAATACCAGGGCAATATGGAGCGAAGATGGAGGGAATTTGTGATTTGTATGGAGAAAGGCAGAAAACAGGGCAGGCCACCGGCCTGCCCCGTTCTAACACTATAAAAGATGTTTTTTCACCCAGCTATCCAGTAAGGCCATCTGTTCCTCTGTGTGGAACCAGTGCTCACCGCCCTCCAGGACGGTGAGACCGGCGCCGTGCTCCGCCGCGAACTGCTCCACACTCTGACGGGACACCAGATGGTCGCCCCGGCATAGAGGATTTCCGTGGGGACCTGCCAAGCGATGGGATGCTCCCGCACATAGCACAGGTACGCCCAGGACAGGGTCTCCCCGAAGTCTGTGGGGACCTCTCCCCGTTCGCATAGCGCCTGCTCCGACACACCGGCCCAGGCCATCATGTCCAGGATCAGCCGTTCCATGTCCAGCACCGGCGACACGAACAGCGCCCTGTCCGGCGCCTGATCCCCCAGGGCCAGCATGGTGAAATAGGCCCCGATGCTGTTGGCCAGGAGAATGATGTGCTCATACTGCCGGCGGGCCTCGTCATAGGCGGCCGCGATCTGGGGTGCCGCCTCCCAGGGAAGCTCCCCCCGGTAGTCCACCCCCAGCACGTCGAAACTGGGGCAGACGGCCCGGAAGCGGTCTGCCTCCCCGGCGCTGCCGCCTTTGCCGTGGACATATAAAATTGCGCGTTTCAAACCTGTTCACCTCCGTCCTCAGCCTGTGGACTGTCTGCGGCCATACGGTCCATCCGTTCCTGTACCTCGGTAAAGAACCGGGACAGGTGGAACCCGTCCGCCACCGCGTGGTGGATGTTCATGGTCAGCGGTATGACCAGCCTGCTGCCCTCCGCCTCGTACTTGCCCCAGGTGACCACCGGGGCCAGAAAGTCCCCCTGGTCAAACACATGGACATCGAAGTGGCGGTAGCGAACCCAGGGCAGACAGGACACATCGAAGTGATTCGTTGGCTGCCCTTCCACCACGCCCCGGAGTTCCCGGTACTTTTCCCGGTCCTCCAGAAAACGGGCGTGGAATGCCGGCAGGTCCTCCATGTAAGGCGTAACCAGCTTGGTGAAGTTCCCGTCCTCCGGGTGGAAGTGGGCATAACTGGGGGAAACAAAGTCCCAGCGGATCAGGTTTCCATCCTGGTCCCAGCCCAGTTTGAACTCCTCATGGGCGTTGATCACCCGGGATACCACCCAGATCATGGCCGGATAGAACTTCATGCCGCGCTGCTTGACGAACCGGACCAGCGGCGTCACATCCATGTCCACCGTCAGGCTCATGACCACTCGCATGTGGTCCATATAAAACTGAAACAGATCGCCTCTCGGCCAGGTGCTGAAATCAACCTTTTTGTAATTCATCTCAATACTCCTTTGCATGATTGTTTTTCCGTTTCATCATGCAAGGCCATTGGGATGGGGTATTTCCGTTTGCTCCATACAAGCCATCCAGCTCAAGCCTTGCATGGAGCCGCATCAAGTCCGCGCTTCATTCGTTCACCTCCTCAATGAACCGGGCGCAGGATGCCCTTTCCGGCAATCCAAAAATGAGATGTTTTTTTCCAGATATCTGCCTTGTAGCCACAGGTGTGAATCAAAATCGTCTGTTCCGCAGGCACCCTCACTTTCATTGGATCATCTATGCTTATCCTATCATATTCCCGGCGGCAAGTCCAGAAACAGCGTCCGTTTCAAACCGCACCGCAGCCCGCACCCCGTCCTCTGTATTTTCGATGGTACATTCCGCTCCATGCCGGGCCAAAATCATTTTCACCAGATACAGCCCCAGGCCGCTGCCACCTGTAGCCCGGTTCCGGGAGGTTTCTTCCCGGTAGAATGCCTCAAACAGATGAGGCAGGGCTTTTTCCGAGATGTGGGCCTCGGTGTTCTCCACCGTCAGAGCTGGGCGGCCGTCCAGCAGGCCGCACCACACCCGCACCTCCGCCCCCTCCGGCGAGTAGAGGGATGCGTTAGAGAGCAGATTGCCTGCCACCCGGCCCAGCAGAGAGGCGTCCCCGATGACAACGATCCCCGGCGTCAGATCCTTTACCAGCCGCTGGTTCCGCTGCTCCAGAAGAGGTGCGTCCAGGGCAAGCTGGCGCTCGATCAAGGCGGACAGCTCCACGGGCTCCCGCTTCACAGCCACAGAGCCGCTTTCCATACGGGAGATCGCCAGCATCTCCTGCACCAGATTTTCCATCCGTCCCGTTACCCGGAGCGAGCGAAGCAGGTACTTGTCCCGGTCCTGATAGACGCCAACCCCCTCCAGCATGCCGGAGAGCTGCCCCTTCAGAATGGTCACCGGAGTTTTCAGCTCATGGGAGGCGGCGTTGAAGAAGGCCATCCGCTGGCGGTCCAGCTCCCGTTCCCGTTCCACCTCACCCCGGAGCGCCCGATTGGCGTTCTCCAGGTCGGTGAGAGCGGTGTCCAGCCGCCGGGCAAGCTGATCCAGACTGCGGCCCAGCTTGCCGATCTCGTCCTTGCGCTTTTCACCGCATTCCCAGTGGAAGTCCAGCTCCGCCATTTTCCCGGCGATCCCGCTCATGCGCACGATAGGCCGGGTGATGTATCGGGAGTAAATCAAGGCGCACAGCAGAGAAAATACCAATAACACCATCAAAAGCCAGGGGGCTATCTGGATCAGCGCCCGCACCGCCAGATTTTCCACTTCGATCCGCGGGGTGACATAGAGGGTATAGCTCTCGTTCTGGCCTGCAAACACCACCTCGGCGGTAATGGTAGCCTGCTCCGACATGGTGACCGCTACCGTATCGCCTTCCCGGATGTCCTGGCTGTGATAACCGACGGTGCTTTCCTGCTCTGAGGTGGTGACAATCATGGTATCATCCTCATACACAGCCTGCACCGTCAGCTTGGCCCCTGTGTCCACCAGGCGCCCGTCCGGCCCCACCAGCATGGCGTTGGCCCCGGAGGTAAGCACAAAGTCATCCAGCAGCTCGCCACAGTCCGCAGGAGTCGTGTCCGCCAGTTTCCCCACCAGGGCATCCACCTGAGCGGTAAGGTCATCATTTACTACGGCGGTATAGGTGCTGGGGGAGGCCCAGGCGATAAAGCTGAAGGTGACCGCCCCGGCCGCGAGCAGGACGCCGGCGGTAATGAGAAAGATCCGGGCTGTCAGGCTTTCAGTGATCCTCTTTCGCAGCACGGTAGCCCACCCCCCTTACAGTATCAATATAGTTCCGCCCCAGCTTGTGGCGGAGGTTTTTGATGTGGCTGTCCACCACCCGTTCGTCCCCATAGAAGTCATAGCCCCATAGTTTTGCCAGTAGCATCTCCCGGGTGAACACCCGGCCCGGCGCGGCCAGAAAGGTGTGGAGCAGTTCAAACTCCCGGGCGGTCAGGTCCAGGAGCCGGCCGTCCAGCAGGGCCTCCCGCGTGTCCAGATCCAAAGTCAGGTCCCGGTACCGCAGGCGGCTGTCCTCCCCGGCGGTTCCACGGCGGCGGAGGATGACCCGGATCTTTTCCAGCAGCACCGGCATGGAGAAGGGCTTGGTCACATAGTCGTCGATGTCCATACCGAAACCCCGGAGCTGCGATTCTTCCCCATCCAGGGCGGTGAGCATCAAAATAGGGACCTGGGACTGCTGGCGGATCAGCTCGCAGACCCCAAAGCCGTCGATTTTCGGGAGCATCAGGTCCAATAGAACCAGGTCGAAGGTCTGCCCGCCAAACAGAGCCAGGGCTGCCACGCCATCCCCAGCCACGGCAGTCTGGTAGCCGGCATCCTCCAGGTAGGCGCGCAGCAGCTCCTGAATATCCGGCTCGTCTTCCACAATTAAAATGCGTTTCATTTGTAATCACCCAATCGAAGTATATCATGGGATTGTGAATTTATCATGGAGAAAAGAAAGTAATCACAAAAAGAAGCGCACAGCGGAGAAAAATCCGTTGTGCGCTTGCTTCATTTTGGTGAGGTGCCTGGGACGATGAATTTGTAACCGTGTCCCCGCACTGTTTCTATGATGCCAGTCCCCAGCTTGCGCCGGAGCTTGTAGATCATGCTGGAGATCCCGGTCCAGCTGGCATCAAAAGAGTCCGTAGCGACAGCCTCATAGATTTGGCGGGCGGAGAACACCTGCCCTGGCCGGCGGGCCAGCAGGAGCAGAATGTCAAACTCCATCGGGGTCAGGTCCACCGTCTGGTCGGACTGCCATACCAGCCTGCGTTGCGGGTCGATTTGTAGATTTCCAGACAATAAAGTAAAAGCAGTGTTTTCTTGAACCTCAATATGTTCTGCCCGAAATGCCCGCACGAGCCGCTGGAGCAAAGCATCTTGTGCCTTTGTTGGATTCGTTATTCGAATAATGATGGTCTTTTCCATCCTGACGCCTCCTTATGAGCCGTCGTAGTGTATTAGGCGCAGGGGAAAAGACTGCTGAACGACGGCTTTTTTTCTTTTGCCGTCGTCCGGCAGCAGTTAATTTTCGATTTTTTTCTTATGGGAAAAGACAATCAATCCAACCAGAAACATCACGATAAGGCAAAGTACAATGCTGATACATCCGCCGATGGTGGCCGGTACAGGGGCTTCATAGTAAGTAGATTTATCCGAGAAGAACATGGACACACGATATGCGAAGCTGCCCGGAATGATAAAACCACTTTCTGAACCGATGAACAGGCAGGATGCAAAGCCATATATAACCCCTACGACGCTTGTTACAATGATATTGCGGCTCAGGTTGATAACGATTGCCCCTAAACAGGTAGTTATCAAAACGACAACACCAGCTTCAATTCCAAACCCGATTGCCAGATTGAGGAACAGGGAAACACCCCCGGTCAACCTGCCAGCTCCATTGAGTACCGCCACAAGCAGGCCAAAAGCGATAAATAAGACGGCCGCGAAGCCGAAGCCGATAACGATGCTGACAGCGACTTTCGATAGAAAGAGCTTCTTCTTTGAAAAACCGTAGGTAATCCAGTTGATGTAAGTTTTGTTCTTGTATTCCTGATAAAATAGCGAACCTATCAAAATGAAGATCACCATTGGGAAGAACATGGAAAACTGGTTATTCATAAAGAAGAACAGGTCAGCAAGTGATTTTGTGCTGTTGTTAAAAACTGCTCCTGCTCCGCCGGTAAGGATGGGAAGAAGCGACAACAGCAGAAGAAACACCATAAACCATTCCCGCTTCAACTTGTAAAACTCATTTTTAATCAACACTCCCATTATGCTTCCTCCCTCTGGCCGGAAGTCATAATATCCTCATACAGTGCTTCCAGTTCCTTTTCGTTATAGTCGTTTTCTACAACCTTGATGATTTTTCCGCCACGAATGAAAATAAGAACATCTGTGACAGCGGCAATCTCCGTCAGATTATGGCTTGATACCAAAATACAGTGTTGGGGAGATTTCAGGCGTTCTTTCAGAAGCAGCCGGATTTCCTTTATCCCCATCGGATCAAGGCCATTGGTAGGTTCATCCAGCAGCAAATATTGAACATTGCCTAAAAAGGCGCGGGCAATTCCCAGCCGTTGGCGCATTCCCAAAGAAAGTTGAGAGAACAGCTTTTTCCGGGCATCCAGCAGGTTTACTTGTTTGAGCGCTGCTTCGATGTTTGGCCGTTTCAAACCTAAATACTGCGCGTGGAGCTTCAAATTTTCCTCTACGGTGAGCCGTGGGTAAAAAGCCGGGTATTCAATCAAACTTCCAAAACATCTACTGGAAACGGGTTGTCCATCCGAGAGGATTTCTCCCGAAAAGGCAGTCAGTCCCAGCATGGACTTAAACAGTGTTGTTTTACCGGCCCCGTTCGGCCCCAGAACACCATAGATTTTTCCTTGCTCTAAAGTCAGGTGGATGTTGGACAGCAAGGCGGTATTTCCAACATTCAGATTTACATTTTTGATTTCCAGCATGAAATTCCTCCGTTATTGAAAAAAGATGAAAAGCAAAAAGGCCACAGCATAAATCAAAAATGAAATCCCAATGGGTTTTGTTCTCTGTTTTAACCCTTTTAGGCCATCGCTCAATATACCATGCAAGGCCATGAGCAGGCACACTGCCAAAGCGATGAGTGAAATTACTAAAGCTACCTTAACCATTGTTTGTACCTCCTATGGCTCATACTTTACCAAAGAGGTTTAGGATTTGTTTGAGAAAAGTCTAAGGAAAGTCTAAGGATGAAAAAAGGGGCTGTCGGTTAATACCGAATTTCCCCCCTGACATGCAGGAAAGAGACAATTCCAGAGAATTCGTACTTTTTTAGGGGTCGATTTCTCTGTCGGATTGTCTCTTTCTTTTTATCCCTCGTATTTTAGGGCGCAAAAGCCCCTTGTTTTGGAGTGCATGGACCGCTCCATCAGTTAAGCGGCTTTCTGCTCCTTTTTCCCTTCATATTTCTCGATTTCATGATGCAGGAACCGGTGGTATTTTAGGATGTTCCGGCCTATTGCATACAGCATGAACTCTTTATACACTTTTTCCACTGATCGGTAATTAAAACGACGGAAGTTTTCGTTCTCTTTGATATCTCCAAAGTGCCCTTCTGTCTGGATCGACCGTATCTGGCGTTTCAGGATCCCTTCTTCACTTTGGATATTCGTATTGGACTCCTCCCGCAGCTCTTCCCACCGTTCATTGATCTTCATAACTTTATTACGGTCCGCATTCTTTTCTGCATTGTATCGGTAAAGACATTTGGATTTATGCTCACAGTCGCTGCAGTCCGCACAGCCGTATACTTCCACTGTCTGGGTGTAGCCGTCCTGCTCTTTGCTTTCTGTCCGGATATGGCGCAGTTCCCTTCCGTCATGGCAGATGTAATAATGCTCATCCTCGAAGACAGCGTACGTCATGTTGTAATACTTCCCGATATCTTCTTTGTATGCCCGTGTCTTCCGCTGCTCATGGTCCTGGAGTTTGATATAGCTCCGGATCCCCTTCTCTTTCAGATACAACAGGTTCTTTTCGCTGCAGTAGCCGCTGTCGGCAGTTACTGCCTCCAGGGTGTCCCCAAATGCGTTCCGGTGTTTTTCCAAAACAGGGATCAGCGTATTATAGTCTGTCCGGTCATTGCTTACATATCCATGGACAATAAAGTAATTCTCTACTGCGATCTGGACATTGTACGCCGGTTTTAACTGCCCGTTCATCATATGGTCTTCTTTCATCCGCATGAAGGTTGCTTCCAGGTCTGTTTTGGAATAGCTGTTCCGGCCTTCCCCCATGATCTCAAAACATTCCTTGTATTCCATCAGGCGGACCCCGCATTCTTCCAGTTCCTCGTAGAGCTTCTGGATCTCCGGTTTATGCTTTCCTTTCCCGTAAACGAATCCGATCCCTTCCCCTTCCGCGATCCGCATCAGGTTCTTCTGCAGTTTCAGGATCTCAAGCGGGGAACAATGATCGATCTCAATGATGGTGTTATTGGAGATCTTCTTATGTTTTGTCAGCTTTCGTTTCCGGTTTTCTTCAATGACCCTCCGGACTTTGTCCATTCCTTCGATCACAAACATCCGGGCATCCCCGAGATCGTATTTGGGGCCATACCCGTTCTCGAGCAGAAACGTATTATACTTTGAATAAAGGGCATCTATGGCATCCAGCAGGCCGGCAAGGTGATAGTTGAGGCTGCCCCGCCAGACAAACGTATATCTGTTTGCGTTTGCTTCGATCTTTGTCCCATCGATGTAGAGCTCTTTCAGCGTGATAAGGCCTTCCTTTTCCAGACGTCGCATGAACTGGTAATTCAACTCATCCAGTACTTCTCCCGTCAGCTTTTTTCCTTTAAAATCATAAAAAACATCCCGCTGAGGCTTTTGCCCTTTGGTCAGCCAGATAAAGGCAAGGTCTCTCCGGCATAAGTCTACGATACGGTCAACAGCCCTGACCCCACGCATGTTTGCGTAGGTAACAACAGAATACAGCATGATTGGGTTAAACCCGGTTCTTCCCTTATCCGAATAGCAGGCCAGCAGGCCCGAAAAATCTAAATCCTCCAACACTTTTTTCAGGGTATAGACAGGATCGTCGTCGGGTAAACTCAATTCGAAGAAACTGAAGTTCATTTTCTGTTGCCCAATTTCAAAAAAGTCGTTATAATAATCTTGTTTTAGCATAGTTCCATTATAACATGGAGCGGAGAAGAGATGGTTGTCGTTAGCCATCTTTTTCTTTTTTTTATGAAAAAATTTCAGGGGCCGTAGTGACTTGCATGAGTCTCTACGGCCCCTATTTGGAACTATCTATTTCCCGACAGCCCCTTTAGAAATTGACAATGGGAAACACGATTTGAATTGCAAAGATACCGTTTTGCAGAGAAGCCGAGATTTGCCCGCCCATACGGGTCACAAGTCTTTGAGCGATTGCCAACCCCAGCCCGGTTGTCTTTTTTGCCCGTGACTGGTCGGTGGTGTAAAAACGGTCAAACAAATGGGGAATATCTTCCTGCTGAATACTGCTCGACGCATTTTTAACGGTTATAACCGTTTGAGCTTCTTCTAACGCTGCGGTGATCTGATAATTTCCCTCCCCGTGAACAAGCGCATTATAAACCACATTTGAGAAAATCCGGGTCAAGGCATCTGGATCGCCCCAAATGATAGCCGGTGAATTTGGTATGACGATATGGGGGACGCATTTTTTCTGTTCAAAATCGCCATAGTATGAGGCGACAACATCCCGAAGTACACTGTGTATATCTGTATTCCTGCAATTCAATTTCAGCTCGTCGGCCTCAATCCTTGCAAATTCAAACAGTTGGTCGAGAAGCAGCTTTACAGCGGAAATTCTTTCTTCCGCAATCATTACATATTCTTTTTGATCCCCGGTTAAATCCTGTTCCTGTAAGAGCTGGATATAGCCGTTTGCTGTTGCCAGTGGTGTTCGCAAGTCGTGGGACAGACTGGTGATAGTATCCCGGAACAGGGTATCGCTCCGTTCGATTTCCTGACCCATGCTGCGATATTTTTTCAGAAGATGATTGATACTTGTAGCCAGATCCTGTATTGGCCTATCCGTTTTTTCCACCATGATTTCTGTTTGCGTATCCCGGTCTGTCAAAAAATCAATCTGCTTTTTGATTTTCCGAACCAGTTTCCGCTGATAAATCAGTTTCAGGAACAAAAACAGGGAAAGCATTGCCAGCAAGATACATAACACAATCATGCGGCCATCACCGCCTTTCCAAACCGCGCAAATCCAGCCTTTGAAACAAGGAGAACGAAACGGCTGTCGGTAAAAACAAATATACTACCAGCGTAATCAAAATGGGCATTAAATTCTCCCCAAAGGTATTGATCTGCAAGCTATGGGAAAGCCCTACCACCCAATACTTGTAGAGCGAATAATCCATATCCAATGCTGTGCTTATCTTTGTGAGGTATAGATACAAAACCCCCAGCAGAAAAAATGCGGCAATCGTGACAATTAGCCGATGCCGGAGCAGGTAACTTAGCAGATTGAGAAATGCGGTGTACCCTAAAAAGCACAGACATTGAAGCAGAAGAAAGGCTCCGATTGCAGAAAACGAATAGTCTATGTCATACCGGGATGCTCCCATTATCAAAATGGACAAATATGCAACACCAAAACATACAAACAGAAAAAACAAAACGCCAATCCATGAGGCCAGTAGTTTTCCAAAAAATAGATGTACTCTGCTTGTTCCTTTAGAAAGTGCGATACTGTATGTGCCGGTATGAAAATCTTCTGTAAAGTACAGGCACAAAAAGAGCGTCAACGGAAAAATCAGGCTGTAATCTGAAAATAGAAACTCCGTGAACGAAACCAGTGATATAGCCGGAAGCATACCATTTACCGAATTATGATAAAATGTCAGGGCAAGCGCAAAGACAAAAAAAGCAGCCAGTGCGAGGCAGGCCCAAAACAGGCGATTTTTGCGGATACGGAATAACTCACTTTGTATCGTCTGGATCACTCTTTGCACCTCCTGTCATTTTCAAAAGATAGTCGGTCGGCTCCATACCGGCAAGCCAGATTTCCGATACCTCTATCCCGGAATGAACCAGCAGCGTATTGATTTCCCCGGATTGCTCATTGCAATGAAAAATTCTAATCAGGTCATGGCCCAACACTTCAAAATCTGGGAACCGCTGGCTTAAAATCGTAATAGCCCGTTCTAATTGCGGGGTTCTTATCTTTATGCACCGCTGGCAGCTCTCTTTCAATTCCCCAGCCGTAAGCTCACAAAGCAGCTTGCCATCTGCCATCACGCCATATTGGGATGCAAGCCGGGAAAGCAGCGTATAATCTTGTCCAGAGATTAGAAGCGTGGTATGGTTCATTTCATGCAGATAGGTCAGAACAGAAAGCAGGTGTTCACATTCTCCCTTATCCAGCCCGGAAAAAGGGTCGTCCAGAATTATCATATCTGGATTTCCCAAAAGGGCAACCGCTAAATTCACTAAACGCTGGGTCGATAATGGCAATCGCCGCACCGCCTTTTTTTCTTTCAGGTTCAGATGCAATATATCTAAAAAACGGCTTTCTGTACTTCCAAAAGCAGAAGAAAAATAGTGTAGCATATCAGCCGGTGGCAGAGAGCCGATTGTCACAGATTTTTGGGGTACAAATCCAATCCGGCGGCGCTCCTGCTGATAGTCTATATTGCCAAATAATTTGAGAGTACCAGATTGAGGTCGGAGTGTGCCAATAATGGCCTGCAACAGTACAGATTTTCCTGCGTTATGACCGCCATACAGTGCATAGATTTCTCCACGCATTACCTGAAATGTGATATTTTTAATCCCGTTTCCGTCCGGGAAAACATAGGTCAACCCGGATGTTTCCAAAGCAGCCCCCAAAAAATCATCCCCTTTCCACATCGTCTTATTGTAGCAGATCGGCGTGCAAATTTTATAAGATTTCTCTAAGGATTAGCCCTGCATTTTGAAACCGAGGCCCCAAACCGTCTGAATATACTTTTCCTCTGGATTGACTTTGGCAAACTTCTTGCGGAGATTTCCAATGTGGACATTGATTGCGTTATCGTCCCCGATAAAATTTTCATTCCACACGCTTTCAAAGATATTGTTCTTTGTGAATACTTTTGAGGGTGCGGACATCAAAAGCTGTAAAATCAGATATTCATACCGTGTCAAAGCAATGGGGGTATTCCCGATTTTAGCCTCCATAGCTTCTGTATCAAGGGACAAGTCCTTAAAATGAAGCGTCTTGCCATTATTGAGGCCGGAGGATTTTTGAAAGCGCCGCAGCACCGCTTCAATCCGAACCAGCAGCTCTTGATTGTCGAATGGCTTTGTGATGTAATCATCTGCGCCGTTTCGTATGAGGTTCACTTTGCTGTCTATATCCGTTTTAGCGGACACACCGATAATCGGAATATCCATCGCACTTTTTATCTTCTCCAATACTGTTTCTCCCGGTATGCCGGGCAGCATCAGATCAAGTAAAATTAAGTCAAAAGTGCCTTTCTCCATCAACAGAAGCGCCTCGCTCCCCGAGTAGGCAGAAGTTACATAATAGCCGTGTTGGGTGAGAAGTCGCTTTGTCATGTCGTTGAGTGGCACGTCATCTTCGATGATTAAAATACTAAAAATTTTTTCCATGTCTATGCTCCTTGCCAATCGGTTTTCCTTTCCGACATAATCTATAAATCAATTATCAGATGTCTCTATTATAATTCCTGGTCTGAAATAGGACAAGGGCGAACCTCCCCTCTGACGGGAAATAAAATATCACCTCATATCAAATTTCACTTCATTTTCATAATTCAACCCGAAATGTACAATGATATAGGGTGATATGAAAATGTACCAAGATGAAAGAAGGTTTGACTTTCATGGGCTCGGTCTGGCACTGAAACAGGCCAGAGAGGCAAAGGGCTGGACGCAAGCCTATGTTGCGGAATTGGTCGGCAAGACTGACAAAACCATTATGAACATTGAGAACAAAGGCCAGCACCCCAGCTTCAACCTGTTTTTTAAGCTCGTCACGCTGTTCGATATATCCGTAGACCAGTTTTTCTATACGGAGGGCAACCGTGGCGGAGACAGTTGCCGGAAACACATTGATGTACTTTTAGACTCCATGAACGAAAAAGAGCTTGTTGTCATGGAGGCTACAGCGTATTATTTTTTCCTTTTCAAGAATACAAGGAATCACAAAAGAACTGAAAAGCCGCAGGCCGGGAAATCCCCAACCTGCGGCCTCACTGCGGCAAAATTACTCTGCCGCAATTTCCCATTCTTTCAAGTTGAACTCACTCAGCGGATAAATTTCAGAGGCAGATGCCTCAAAGCCAAGCGTGATGTCTCCGTTGCTATTGACGCCCTCCAGGACGCGCTCGATAGCGCCGCCATCATGGCGCAGCAGCATTCCGACTTGAATTTCTGCACCATGCTTGTCGTAGTATCTCAGCCGCATTACTTACCTCCAACAGCCGCCTTATCGTAATAGTGAACATAGACATTGTAATCCCGGAACCGGGTGATCATCCGAATCCAAATATACAAGTGATCTGTTTCGGAATAGAGGTTGAACTCCGTCGCCTCGCTGGTGGCCTGCGCGTACCTGCAGAACCGCCGCATAGTATTCAGCTTTTTGAAGGCAGGCAGCTTGAACAGGGCATTCTGGAAATCGTCGATCTCCTTCACCAGCTCCGGCGCTGCCTTTTTCCCAGGTCCATCGTGCCAAGTTGTCCACCACCGATGGCCGTCATAATCCGAGCGGGAGTAGGCGATCTCGCTGACGGGCCGGCCAGTAAGCTGCATAGGCGGTGTATCGGTGTGCCGGAATACTTCCTCAAAGGTGCAGATGGTATCCAAATAGCATACGCGCCCTTTTTCAGAGGCCGGAAGTCTGCCGCGCTTCACCGCATCCCATTCTGTAAGGGGCAAAGGAGCATGGGCGGCATCCCGAAGGGCCTCGTCCATGCCGCAGGCTTCACAGATCTGCACATCCGCATAGCGGCTGAGGGCATTGACCATCAGGTGGGCTGCCAGAGGGGCGCCGCACCGCAGGCATTGGGGCGGCTTTACAGCATCGCCGTCTGCATACAGCTTTTTATCTTTACGCCAGGCAGTCTCCAACAGGTCTTTGGGATATAATTTGATTTTCATGATTTTGTGCTCCTCCTTCTGGATTTCTTTATTGCTGCCCGCTGGCGGGCTTCGGCTGTTTCTTTGAATGTCTGAGCAAGAGGCGGGTCATGCCTTGCGTCGCTTTCTCTGCGGCGGGCTTCGGACCAGGGGATAGAAGCGGGCAGCTCGCCCTGAAACAACGCCAGCAGATCGGCGGCCATATCCTCCCGGCGGCGATACAAACTGCTCCGCGCAAGATTGGTGTCGCAGTCTGTGATCGTAGTCCGCAGGATAATTCCGCGCTGCTCAAAAGTGAAGCGCCGGTGATGTGACGGATCTTCGGCCTCGACCCGCAGTGGGGGCGCGCCAAGGGAATTTTGCAGCCCGCGCCACCCGCTGTAATCGGTGTAGTGGAAATCCGGAATGTAGTTTGCCAGCCGCCGAAGCGCCTGATATAGCCGCTCATATCGCCGGCCGAGTTCTCCCTTCAAGCGCCGCTCGTAGTAGGTATAACCCTCTGGGTCCAGTTTTTTTAGTTTTTTGGCATTGAAGAGGTATTCCACATATTCTACGCCGTCCTCCAATCGAACCTGTCCGGTGCGTTCTCCCAGGCCATTACGCTTGATCCAGGCGTAAAAGCGTTTGCCAGCGGACCTGATATTGATATATCCACAATCTTTGGGACATAGGCCGCCCAGATTGACCGTGAGGCTGTCCCAGAATACCAACTGGCCGAAGCTTTCCTGATAGAGTTTGATGGCGAGATTGCCCTCCGGATAGGTGGCAATCTTGATGGTCAGGGCATATTCCGTTCCTTTCATACTAAAGGATATTGGTTTCATGATTTCCTCCAAAAACAAGGGCCAGCAGACTGTAAAGCACAGCCTGCCGGTCCTCGTGATAGGCCTGCCGGTAAGGGCAGTGTGTAGGGGTGTCCAAAACACCCCCGTTTTCTTTGAAGTCTAAAATGGTATTGGGGCATTGCTTGCCCTTTTGATGCAATCATCAGGCCGCATCAACTGTGCTTTCAAAAAAGCGGAACCCCGGGACATCCATCCTTTGCTTTGCCAATGCGGCATAGATTTCTCTGTACTTCATGCGCTGTGCCTCCCCGTTGCGAGAGGGCTGCCATCAGCAGCATCGTCTGTCAGGCCTAGTTTCCAGCACAGGGCAAGAACCTCGGAATCAGAAACACGATAGAGCTGCCGCTTGGCGTACTTGGGACGGAAGCAGAAAATGCCATCATCAAACAGGAATTTCCCGTCCTTACTGCCATAGGTGCAGCTGCAGCCCGCCAGCAGACATTTCATTCGGTCAGCATCTTTTTCGATCTTCTCATGGTCGTACCAGATGCTGTACTGGACGGCAACATCCAGATTGCGGTTTTTCCGGCAGCGGTGTTCCAGAAATTGCAGCAGCCGCCAGCAGACCTCGGCACGCTTTTCCACGGTCTGATTCTCATTGAAACTCAATGTAAAGTAGGAGTAATCCCGTCCGGACAGGCCACAGCCGTGGAGCGTATTGCTGAAATCATTGCACCAGAAGAAGAGATCCCACTGACAGCTCCCGAAAGGCGCCGGCTCGGTATCCTCATACTGATAGCAGACGAAATTTTGGGCGATGGCGTCCATAACGGGCTCCATAATAGAATTTCGTACCTCAGCAGCCATAACCAGGGCTTGGCCCTCATCAGCCGCTGTATGCGCACGGCGGTTGGCTTTCTTCTGTTCTTCCGTATAGACAAATTGAAAGCGCACGGAATGAACATCGTACATAGCGTAGCCCCGTTCGACCCATTCCGGTCCTGAAGGCGAAATATAGGACTTGTCATGCCATAAGTTCATATTTATCTCTCCCTTGTGGTAATGGTTAAAATTCTCTCCATCCGGTTGTTTTTCCGGTCTTGTTGTGCCGTGCCATGATCAGGCGGGTAGTCGGTGCTGAGGGCTGTACCACCAATTCCCCTTGCTTGTAGGCAGCTTCGGCTGTTTCCAGCGCATGGGAAAGGTCATAAGCCTCCACGGGAAACTCCTGAACGATCTGTTCTTCAATCGTTACGGTGTATTTCCTCAGCATTGGGTGAGATGGTTTTTTCTTCATATTCTACTCCTTTATAAAGAAAGGGACCGGCAGACCGTAGCGGTACGGTTTGCCGATCCCTTTGTAATGATGGCCTCTGCCTATTTGGCAGAGCATTTGGCTGGCGCAGGAAAACTAAGGATGTGAAGCCTCCAAATCCTCGGATTTGAGTACACGGCCCTGTTTCTCCCGCAGCTGGGCAATATGTGCCTTCCATTCCTTTCGGGCCTGTTCTGCGCGTTGCAGTTCCACGACCTGTTGCTCCGGTGTGAGAGCGGAAAACTCATATTCCCGTTTGTCTGATTCTAAATCACGAATGACCTTCCGCATAATGGCGAGCGCCATTTCAGAGATGGTGGGAGGATGGTTTTCTATTGCTTCTCTGCCACGGCGGAACAGATCTAAATAGGCATGATACTGTGCCTCAGTGATGAACTCCCAGCCGTAAGCATCCTGAATTTCCGCCTCGCTGTGGTACTGCATGGCGGCTTCAAAGTCAGCTTGCCTTGCGGCGGCCTCTTTATCGATTCGCCGCTGCAGTTTGGCGGATATGCGCTCCAGGTCTTTGAGGATCAGGGAGCAGGCCTCCGCCTCCTGTAAATAGCCGTGAGCCTCGCTGCTCAAGTATTTTTGCGGCCGCTTCATGCCGCTTCCTCAGACGGCGCAGGCACCTCATAAATAATCTGCACAGGAATCAGTTCTCCGGGGCGGATATGCTCCGCAAGCTGCCATTCCCCGTTCCGCAAGACCTGTGAAGTGACATCATTATAGATCTCCGGGGGAGTGTGGTAGTCATTCATACACTCCGTAGGAACATACAGGCAGAAAAGCGGCAGGCTGAACACATGCAGGCTCTGCAAAACTACTTCACGGAGCTGCCTTGCCAGTGCCGCGATCTCATCCATGTCCTGTCGCTCAAAGGCGGCCTCGGAGATCTTTTTCAGGTACGGAGTATCTTTGATTGCCTCATTTATGTATTTCACGGCCTCGTCGCCGTAGTGGCTCTTGACGCGGATACCACCGAGGGAAATGTACTGAGTGTATGCGGTGGCAGTCTTACAGATGTTATCTTTCAGGTCTTTGAATGGCTTTGCGTATTTCGCTTTCAGATCTTCCATCGAAACGACCTCCAGGTTGCGCCGGAGCGTATCCAGATGGAATTCCAGGTCTTCACGCAGTTTCTTTTCTTTTTCGTCCATGTAGTCAAACCTCCAATCTATTATGATTTATGTGTCACAGCGTCAGCAGGGGCTATGTCCTGCGGATTGCTGGCGCAACTCTTTCAGCAGAGTGCGTGCCACATCGGACACCGCCTGCCAGTAAGCCTCACCGTAGGCGCAGCTGTGTTCCAGCTGGTTGGCGATCCGCTGCGGCAAATTGGGGGAACGCAGTAGTGCTTCTTTCTGTGTGTCAGAGAGCTCTTGAAAATCGTCACAGTTCTCAATATGCTCCCTGAAATCATCCCGCAGGCATTCTGCGCGGTACAATTCTGCCGTGCTGCGGCAAAATGCAGGGGAAAGAGGCAGCGCCCGCTGTTCCAGCGCAATCGAAAAATGGTTCTCACAGTATTCGCCGTCCAGATAGCACTCATAGCTGTTGTCAGACTCTTCTTCGACGAATTGGCTGCTTTCTTTCCAGCGTGGAATGCTTCCAGCCAGAAATTCTTCCCGAAGATCATTGTGAAATTGATGTAGGGCATCGGTGCGCTCCGTGAAGATCGCTTCATAGGAACCATACTCCCCATCGGTAGCCCAGTGGACGGCGACTACATAGAGCGTCCCTGTGGGATATACCTGGGCAGGATGCTCAAGGGGAACAATCATTTCAGGCCCCATAATGACCATATCCAGGCCAAGATCCTCGATGTGTTTCTGCTCACGGTAAAGCTGTGAAAAGGTCTGCTCCAGCGCAAGACGGTCCGCAGAGAGCACCGGCGCTTCAAACGCGCAGTAGATGTCCGGCGTGTCGTTGTCAGTCTCCCGGTCATCCTCGGTGCGGATTTCAAGGATATTTCCGAAGAGCCCTGCGTAATCGCTCGCTTCATTGGCAACAATGCGTCCGCCGACTTTGTAGCAGACACCCTCATGCCAAAATTCTTCTCCAGGCTGATGATAAATCATCATTGCTCCCTCCTTTTTGTGGGGTGGGGCTGGGTACAATGCCCTAGCCCCGCAGATCAAAAAATCGTTCAGTTATCCGCGACGAAAATGGCGGCACCGCTCATACACATGCAAATGAGTGGCAGCAAAAGAGCGGTAGGCTTGCAGCTTACCAGACTGGCGATCCCGATACCCGCTGGGGCGGGTCGTGTTGTGATCAGTCGTCACTTTCCTGTTCGTCTTCGTCCTCTTCCCAGGGAGAGTCATCAACATCAGTATCTGCCTCCTTCATCTGCTCGGCGGGTTGCTTTGTCCGCTTGAAGGCCAGAACAAGAGCATCCTCACCAAAATCATCTTCCTTCTTCTTGCGTTTCTTTTTCCTGCGGCATTTTTCCATGGCAGCGTCATAGTCATAGCCGATGCCGGCCTGAAATTTGCCTGCAATTTCCCTCATTTTTTCCGCATGATACTCATAAAGGGCACGATGGAAACCAGTCAGGTCCCATTGCTCACAGGCCATCTCCAGCAGCCGTGCATAGTCCCGTAAGGCATTGACTGCTTTGCAGATATCGCCATAGCAGGTCTTGAACACATGGGAGCCGTCCAAATCATGAAAGCAAAGGGAGAGTTCCTGCCCCAGCAGGAAGTCTAACTCCATCGGCTGCCGGAGCACAGGCTCGTATAATCCTTTTGGCAATTCTAAAGCGTTGTGCTGCTGTTCATCCATTGGCGTGGTCCTCCGGCGGAGCAGATACCAGCCCAGCAAAAAGCATTTGCATGGCAGTACGGTATCCAGACTCAAAAGCCTGTTCAATCACAGCGCTGTTGCGCTCACCGGCGGCCGTTTGGTACACCTCGAAAGCTGCCAGAGCTGCAGGAGTTTTGGAGAGTTCCCCGCGTAGGGCGGTCTCAGCCGCAGATACTGTGTGGTTAAGTACCTGCTGCTTTTTGTCCTGCTCCTTAAAAACACTCGGTTCGTACTCGCCGTAATAGAGGTCATGCAGGAAATTGGGCTCAATAGTCATGCCATGCGGCAAAGACATTTTTGGTTGGGTAAGGCCATCGGCAATGCGTTCCAGGGCCTTGGTGAGATGGGGCAGCTGGGCGTCAAAAAAGCGGCGGCCGCATATCGTTTCGTGAAAATTCAAAGATTGCACCTCCTGTCAATGAAAAGCCCGCCGGCGGCATATGAGCTGCGGCGGCTGTTGATTCGGACCCCGGTGGGGCATGGTTTCTTTCTGGGTCAGTCGAAACAATCGTGCTGCATAGCCTTTTCACAGGCCAGAGCCAGGCCATCCAGCAGTTGCGGAACAGCCTCCATATACTGGGCCGTAATGCCCAAAGCATCAAGAGTTTCCTGCACATCGCCGGTATAACTGTACTCATGGTTCTCCAACTCCTGGAGGAACATATCACAGATAAAACCTTGCCCGGTTTTGTCGCCGGCAATGGCATCTTCCAGCTCTTTTCGGTGTAGGGTGAACATTTCATTCAGTTTTGCGACATCGCTTTTACGGCAGTAGCCGCCTCCAAAAATGCTGCATACCTGGCGGGTGTCCGAGGGGGACAAGCCCAGCTTGCGCATTCCTTCAGCAAACTGCTGTTTATTAAAAGCAAAGAACATGGGAAATGCGTTTACTTCCGCCTGCTGGCGGTTGCGCATCTCTTGGTATTGGTTGGTACTCATGCGGCACTCCTTTCTTCTGGTACGCCTGCTGCCAGAGAAATTACCCGCCATTCCTCCGGCCGGCGCTGGTTTTGGCAGACCTTTTCTAAAATTTCATATTTTCCGCAGATAGCGTACTGTATCCAGCATCGACATGGGCGGCCGCCGGTTCCCTGCGCTGAAAAGTGTTCCAGTGCGTACATCATAGGCGCCGCCTCAGTCCAGAAGCGCCAGCTGACGAAGATCATGCAGCAGGCTGCGGTTGTTCTGTTCATACTGGGGCAGGAACGGCTGATCCAGGTCGAAGTTGTAATAGTGATAGAACAAGATCTTGAACACAGATGCCCGGCGCAGTTCCTCTGGTATGCGGCGCATCAGCTTGCCGATTTCCGGGATGGCCCGGTACTGCTGTTTCAGGAATTCCTTATCTTCCCGGGGAAAGTTTCGGTACAGCCAGTCCTTGACAAGCACCTTCCCGCCGCTGAAGTGATACTGTTGGTTATCATCAAAACAGAGGCAGTATTCAAAATCCCGGCCGCGCTCACCGGGCCCCGCCGAAAACGGGTAAAGGCGGCAGGTTCGAGGGCGGGCGGCATAGATACTGCACTGGTTGCCCTGCAGAAAAACACAGGATGCTTCTGCTCCAACCGTTTTGAGTGTGTAAATGGGATACCCTTCATCGGTGAGCGGTGTGGGCTCGCAGTATTGGAGAAGCACATCATCCGTACTGCGGACACCGCAATGCTGCTCTCGAAGGTGTTTTGCCATCCGGTAGGCGTCCAGGCTTTCCACCATGACACAGCCCTCAATGCGGCGGCAGCAATGGCCGCATTGGCTGCACTGGTATGTGACAAACTCCTTGGCGCTTACGGAAACAGCAAGGGTTTTGGATTGTTCCATACATTCCTCCATAAAAAAGGCCGCGGCAGACAAGTGTGCCTGCCACGGCCGGGACCTATGGGGCATTACCCCTTATTGTTTTGACTTCTCTACGCGCACGCGGCCAGAACCGTCGGGAGCGGGCTGGCGGCCGCCAGCGGGAAAGGATCCATCGAAAGGAAGTAGTTGGAGTTGAGCGTTTCGAAATGCACCAGATCCCCGGACTGCTGATGGATCGCCACAACGGGCGAGGTCCGGTAGTCGGAGCCGTTGGCACGCAGGAAGGCGCAGTGGCCGAGAACCAGCGGGCACAAAAGCATTCCGTGCATTACAATGGACTTTTTCGATTTCGTCATAATAATCAGCCTCCATTCAATTTTAACTTTGACCTGCCAGGGACGACAGGCATCTACTCATAGCACAACTCCAGGAACACCGCGCGAACCTCTTCCAGAAGCTCCTTGATACGTTTCATGGGGAGTTTTTCGTGGCTGGCGATCTCACGGATGCCGTAGCCGCAGCCCTTCATACGGACGATGTTCATTTGCTGTCTGGAGACACGGCCAGCCAGGTCGTGAAGCAGCTGCTTCATCTCAAATTCCTGCATCAGATCATCCTGCGCCGGCAGCAGTTCCTCCAGGGGCACTCCGTCCGGGTACAGGCCAATGTGAATGCTGAGGATTTCAGCGTTGCGCTTGCGGCGTTCTTGACTACGGAAATAGTCATAGAGGCGAAACCTCATTTGCCTTATGGCGATTGTGCTGAAAGAATACTCTTGGGCAGATGTGCTATCGCAGTAATCCCGTACTGCCTTCAGGTAAGGGAAAATGACGACATCATAAAACTCGTCTTCCGGCAGGTGGTTGTCGTTCAAAAATTTGTAGACCAAGCCGTGATGTTCAGCGGCAAACTCCTGTTGCTCCTTCGTTAACGGTACTTCACATAACATATATATTTCCTCCAGTCTAAAGCAAAAAAGGGATACCCCCGGCGAGAGCCGAAGGTATCCCTTGATGACATGTCATGCAGCTGAGGCCGCAACAAAACTCATTACGCAGGCAGCTTCTCGTAGCTGCCGTTGATCTCGCCGACCACATAGCTCCCATCGGGGCTGCCGGGCGCCGTAGCGGACTCCGGGATTACATAGTCGCAGTCGTTGGCACGCTGCTCCTCGTTGATCAGGGCCCGCTGGATGTTGATAGCCTTAATCTGCTCCTTAAAGCCATTGGCATAGGCGCGGATCTGAGCCAGTTCCTCGCCCTGGAAGTCGCGCACAAGGCGGAAAGTGGCAACGCTGTAGTCGTTGCTGCCATTGTTCTCCTTCTTGAGCCCAATCTGGATCAGGCTGCCATAGGTGGCGCGCCGGCGGTAGACAAAGGCCCGGTTCAGGAACTCCTTGAACGGCTTGATGCTGGTAGGCGGCAGAGAAATCAGCAGAGGCATATACTCGCCGCTGCGCAGCAGGTAGATGTCCCGCATATTCTTGCAGGCCTTGCCGCGGCCGCCGTCTCTGGCCGAACCGTATGCGTTCATCGGGCAGGTGGCGCAGGCGCCGCCCGGTTCCCCGATGCCGGTCTTGCCGTCCACAGAAGAGCAGAGAGGCTTGGTGTCCTCGTCATACTCGCTGCCTTCCGACCACAGGGTATAGGCAGAATGATTGTAGAGAATGACTCCTTCCAGGGTCCGGGCATAATCCGGATTGTCGGGGTCTTCCGTGGGGATCTCGAACTGCAGGGCGCCGCCGGCGGGAATTTTCACCCGCTGGAAACTCATCATCTGCAGGCCGTCCGCATCCTCCGCGATCTCATCGCTGCTGAAATCACCCTCCACCATCGCAGGGAGCAGGAAAGTGTTCCGCTCAGGAGTGTTCATCATAGAAGTGTTCTGTTCGTACATAGTTCGTTCCTCCTTAAAATTGGATGGTTGGCAGCCACTCAGGCGGCCAGCTGGTTGATACGGCTCCACTGCCTTGCCGGCATGGAGAGAATGTTGTAACCGATGCCCTCCAGTGCAGTCGCCCGGTCATAGTCCGGGACATCCTGGCTGTGGCGGGTCACCGCATTGGATAAACCATAGAGCGTCAGGTCGTTGCCCTCGATCAGCCGCTGCAGCACACCGGAGCTTTCCTCATCAGTGATATGGAAGTCCCTGCTGACCAGCTTGACAATGCCGGGGACATCGGTGGTATTCATGCGAGCCTCCTTGGCCTCCCGCATCATGTTGACTACACGGGTAAAGCGCACCTCGTCTACCACGGCCCGCACCGTGTCCTGGATCTTCATGGCAAAGGCTTTGTCGTCGGCCTCCAGCGTCTTTTCCGAATACAGCTGATAGTTCTCCGAAGCCTCGTTGACGCGGCCCACATGGTTGCGGCGCGTCTGGGCATCGTTGACTACCATACCGTTACTGCATACCAGCCGGTAGACCAGCGGCTGGATGTTCACCGAACCGAGTCCCACCTCGCTGTTGCTGATGATGATGCCGGACTGAACGATGTCGCCAGGCACGACCTCGGCCTCCAGGCGGGTGTTGACTACCTTGATATACATGCGGCTTTCCGTGAGCTGGCAGCTCTCAAAGTGCATTCCCTCCATATCCTGAAGGACGGGAAGGACGATACTCGCAATATCAAGGTTGTCAATGCGCCGGTAGCGGTTGCTTAAAAATGCCCGTGCCGTACCCTCAATGGTGCGGATCATACGGACAGAGGGCTCCCGCTGGAACCAGGCGTTCACATTCTGCGCCAGCAGCTGGGGATATTCCTCCATCATCTTGTCATAGTAGGCTGCCGGGATCTTCAGGTGTGTGCCGATCTGCCGGTGGGCAATGGAATTAACCTCCAGCGGTTCAAGCGCCGGGACACCGGACTGGTCATAGGCGTTGAGGTACAGCTTCGAGTCAAAAGGCTCCAGACGAAGGCTGCGGGTGTCCAGCATATAGTCGGCTTTCAAATCAGCCTGGCGCTGGATCTCCTTTGCCATGTCTACAAGACTGATCCCTGATTTCATTGTGATTTCACTCCCCTCTCTGGGTGATGGCGGTCACCAGGAGACCTGGATGCCCTGCGCCGTGGTTTCAGCCGACAGGCCCTTGCTTTCAAACACTTCCACCAAGCGGGGCCAGTAGACCTTCGCGGGAAAGTTCGCAAGATGTTCCTGCGGCACCAGTTCATCGTCCTGCTGGATGCAGATGTCGCCGTTTTCCCGCAATGTGAGCTTGCTGTGTCCACGGGAATTCAGGTCGGCGATCAGTGTTTCCATGACTTCGCGCCCACAGTTTTCGTACCAGATGCGCGGGTCAATGGGCTGCTTGTTGGGTGGGATATTGGCCTCATCGCCCTGTTCTGTGCCAGCCTTGGACAGAGGCACGATTTTGAGCAGGTCACACTTGATAGTCGCGTCCTGGCCGAATGTGATGTCTGCATGGTCGAATCCATCTACATTATGAAGCCGGATACGCCCAGTTCCGTTGGTGCGGATCAGCTCTGCCGGCCGTTTTTCACACCACTCAAAGCAGGCGTCAGCATACGACGAGCGCAGATAGGCCAGAATCCGATGGTTGGCATAACGGAGCAGCAGGTCGTCTGAAACAGGTTCCTCCAGTTCCGGGACCTGGAATGTGCTCTGGGAAATGCCTTCAGCGTGCAGCCGGCGCTCTCTCTGCTGGCGCTGCCGGCGGCGTTTGGCCTGCTGCATATACGGGAGCAGGAGGATCAGAACGACCCAAAGCCCCCAAAGGGTGAATACCCCAATCAGCAGCCACGCCTGCCACGGCCCGCGCACCAGAGCCATGATGGCAATGACAGCACCGATCAAAATGGTGATGCTGCCGCTCAAAAGTCCTTTGTCATTACTCATTTCTTTACCGTCCTTCCTTTAGAATTTTGCCTGAAAACAAAAAAAGAAGGACCGCACCAAGCTTCAGATCATTCTGAAAACTTGATACGGTCCCTCTTGGATGCCGGGAGCTATTCCGGCAGGGGTTCACGGTCGCCGTTCATCACCTCGGGAGGTGACGGAACAGGCGCCGCGTCGTCAGGGTCATGCTGTCCACTTTCGGATTTTGCTTTGGAGGACTGCCCGGGGAGAAATCCAAAGTCCGTCAGCCATATTTTCAGCTTCTTGACTGTGGTTCCGTCCTTTTGGCGAACATCCACCAGTTTTTGCGATCCGGTGAGCCAGATCATGCTTCCCTTTTTGACCTTGAGCCGCATGAGCCGGGTAACATCGTCACCGCGGGCCCATACCTGGTAGTAGTCCGGCGGGGTGTTGCCGGAACGCTCCATCAGGTCGAAACAGACATATTGCTGTTTTGACTGGCCCTCTTTCGGGACAAGCTCGTGCATGACTCGGCCAAATACAACGATTTGTGCCATAACACTTCCTTTCTTCGCCTCTGGCGTTAATATCTATATATAAAAAGTGCCAGCGGATACCAGCCCCGAAAGGGCGCGGCAATACCACTGACACTTGATACAGCATACAACCTTGACTGCGTGTGCAATGCAGATTTTTAATCTGCGGTACAGAAGCTAAGTCTGTATCCCACAAGGGGAAACGCACAAAAATCAATTACAGGATAAGTGTAGCACTATATCTTGTGTTTGTCAAGTGGTATTATACTATATATAGATATTTAAGCGAGGCGAATCACAATATATGGTTCATGTCGCGGTAGTAATCATCCAGCAGATAGAATTTGAGTGCTCGGGCTGCCGGCGTCCCGTAGCTGAATATCAGACGATAGAGATTGCCTGTCCCATCCACGCCGAAGGGACCGAGCCAGTGGGAGATGGTGTTGCCATCGAGATACCAGAGCTGAATATCCCGGTAATCATCTTCACTGACAAGCCCGGAAGAAGCCAGACGATAGGCGTCTTCCTCGTCGATCATGGGGTGGGAAAGAAAATGGCGGTAGAGCTCCTCCGACAGCCCAAGGGCCTGCTGGTAGGTCAGGGGATTGGGGTGGTCCAGCCACCAGCGGGTAATATCTTCAAAAGTACGCAGACGCGGTTTGGGATTGAGGGCCCGGAAGCGCCGGATGAAATCTTTGATTTTTTCCAGGTCGGCCGGCGGAGGGAGCGGGATCTCACGCACTTCGTCATCTAAAAAGCCGAAAGCAAGCTGCTCGCCGGTTTCATCCTCCAGCAAGAGCGAGGTGCGGGACAGCGGTGAGACCAGGAAATGCTCCATTGCAAAGGTGTCGTCCAGAAAACGCTGGATTTTGTATTGCTCAATGGTGTGGGGCTTATACATTGGGATGGACCTCCTTTTAAGTATTCCGCCTATTAAATAGGAAAAAGAAATCAATTTTCTGCAAGATCATTTGCTTTTTTATAAGACTGTCAAAAATAGAGGGATACGGCACTGAAGCTATGGCTTTGGTGCCGTATCCCTATTTCTTACTCATGGGGTGTTTGCTCCCTGCTTTCCAGCTCTTCATCACAGGATGCTGCGTTCTCCAGTACCTCGTATCCAAGAAAACTATTGGTGGAGAGGGCAGCGTCCAGATAGTCGTTTCCGACGGCAGGCCGGCTCCCTTTTTGAAAATAAAAGCGGTAGCGGACGCCAATCTGGAACTTGGCAGTTTTGCTCAACAGCAAGGTGCGTTCCGCACCCTGTTCATCAATCAGCTGGATCTTGCGGTAACGACGCAACATAGGGGTGCTGACGCCGGCGCAGATTCCTTCCACCACTTCGTACCGGCCCCGGGCGGCGGTGCGCCACAGGCTGCTGCCCAGCACCAGAGAAGCGGCAAAAATGAATCCACCCAGCACCAGAAGGATGCGGTCTGCGGCGACAGTGAAGATAACAAGGCTGACTGCGATGCTGGCGACTCCGGCCAGAAATGTCAGCAGGATCTTGCGGCGCAGGACAAAGGGAAATTGACTCCATTGGTTTTTCATGTGCTGATCCTTTCAAAAATGATTTGCTGGCGCAGATACAGGTTGGCAACGGCCAGCGTTACAGCCTGGCTGCTCCGGCTGTTCTTCATCAGGCTGGCGATATTCTGGCAGGTGGTCTCGCTGTCGCCATACACCTTCTCCATCAGGACCCGCTCACTGGGGAGGGAGAAGACATCCTGCTCCACACATTTGATGATTTCAGCAGTGGAAAGCAGGGCCTGCCGGGAAAGCCGCATGACGCGGGATTCATAGTCGGTCCGGCGGTCTTTGCGAAACAGCTTCAGCGCCTGCCCGACTGAAACCCGACGGCTGAATACCAGCTTCATAAACGATACGCCGCGCACCAGGGCAGAGCCGCTGGTAGGAATGATGCCCAGGGAACTCAATAGATCATACAGCGCATCGTATTCGGTCTCCCCGCAGCCGGAAACCAGCAGGCCGCGGGTAAGCAGGCGGTTCACGCAGTCATCCCAGGGCCGGCTGACAGCACCGCCCATAGATGAGGCCAGCTTATCGCACTGAAAAGAAATATCCTCCCACTTGGAGATCCGCCAATTCAGGGCAGTCCAAACAACCAGCTCCTGCATATCCACCATGTAGGGCTGACCGCCAAGGCGGATGACCGGGCAGGACCGGCCGCAGCCATTGGTTTCCCGCTCCAGACGGCCGATAGCAGTATATAAGGTTTTCTGTTCCATTGATCAATGCCTCCTTTTATATATCCTTTACTGCGGGAAGGCCGTGGTTTTCAACAGATTCAAAGCAGGCTTGCCAGAAAGCGGGGGTCGCTGCGCAGTTTGGCGACCGAGCGCGAGATCCATGCACCCACATGAGAGGGCGGAACCTGGTAGAGTTCCGCAATATCCGTGACCCGCATCCCCTGGAGCTTGAGCGCCAGAGCCTCAATCCCAAGCCGGGCCACACCGTCATAGTCCTGCTTGCTGGTCTCCAGAAGCGACAGCGTTTCCATCAGGGACACTTGGGCGTCAAAAGCGTCGGACTGCGGCTCCAGGGCCTCACCGTCGGCGGCCAGTTCCCCATGCTCCCCAATAATGAGCCGGCTGAACATCTTGCCCCTGTTGCAGATCGTCCGGCAATAGGACAGAAGCCCGTTTTTTACGACCGTTTTGGCGTAGGTGGCAAACTGTGCCCGCCCATCGTCCTTATAGGTGGCCGCGGCTTTGCAGAGCCAGACGCACCCCTCCTGGAACAGATCGCTGTACTCCAGGCCGCAGATAGTCGGATTCACATGGATATAGTCGCAGATCACCCAATGCACCACTGGCAGGTTTTGAGCAACGAGTTCCTGCTGCTGTTTTGTCAGGCTGGTCATTTGCTCACCTCCCGTCAGGCTGCCGCCTGTCCGGCGGCGGGAGGAGCTGAGGCCTGCCTACAGAGGCGGACGACCTCATCGCACATCCATTCGGAAAACTGGCCGATATGGGCCTGCCGTTCATCCAGCCCCAGCTTTGCCTGGAGCCAGATGTAGACCTCCCATTTTTCCATGTGCCGGCTCTGCTGCAGCTGCTCCAATGCCCGGTGCGCCAAAATGCGCTTGTGTCGGAGATCTCCATTTGCCAAAGTTCCCATAGGCCGGTGCGTCCTGTCATGGGCGCTCACATAGGCATCGCAGGCGGGCCAGCGGTCGCAGAGATAGAGAAATTTCCCCTGGGACCGGCGGTTCAAGCCGTAAACCACGCTGGCAGGGCGGAGAGAGGCATTGGCATGGCAATAAGGACATTTGATCTGTTTTTGCTTCATCATAAAATCATCACCTCCAAAGACGCGCCAAAGGCGGCGCGATGGCGTCTTTCTGTGTAAAAATCAGCTGTTCTGGCTGCAGCTGGGGTCCAGACAAAGCTGCCTGAGCGTACATGCGGAAGAGTTCGGCGCATGCCATTCGATGTACTTGGAAAAAGCGGCGTCAAAAGAGCGGTGCGACAGGACATCGCTACACTCGGTGGGCTCTACTTCCTCACCGGTCAGCTCATGTACGGTTTCCGCAGGCAGAAGCATGACCTGCCCACACTCATCCACTGTCAGCAGGAATCCGGAACAGGGCTTCTCCCGGCCATACATACAGGCATCGCAGCCACAGCTGACAAAGATGGCATTGCGCCAGTTCCCACGGACGGCCCGCAGAAAGGAATAAAATTTGCAGGATGTTTTCATCCTCTACCTCCGTTATTCGTTTTTTGAGAAAATAAAAAAGCGGGGACCAGCTGTGGATGTCCACAAGCTGATCCCCGCTGACGGCATTTAAGCGAACAAGCCCTTAGTTGGCCGCGCCGAACAGGCCCTCGATCTCCTGCGTGATCCGGGGGATGACCGTATCGTTGAAGATGAGGGTCAGGGCCGCCAGCAGCAGGGCGCCCAGCACAACGGCGATGATGATTTTGACCGCATCAGAGATGTAGAAATCGCCGCGCTGGTTGGAGAGCGCCATACGGGCCCGAAGCGCGAGGCCGTTCGCTTTGCTGCAGATGCAGCTGGTAAACTTCTTCATGGAAATACCTCCTGTAAATGTGATATTGGATTTGGGTATGGTTATGGCCGGTCAGGACCGGCGGATAGGCTTGAGCAGGCTGTTTTTGTTGGAGCGGGGCCTGTCCGGATACGCTTTCGGCTTCTGGCGCAAAAGCCACCGGAACCGGCGCCGCCGCACATCTTCGCCGTCAGGCGGAATATATTTTTTCTTCGACATGGATTTCTCCTGTTCAGACGATAGGTTCAGGACCGGCCTGAGAGCAGGTCGGCCCTGGGGAAATGGATGGAAGGCAGCCGGCATAGCGGCTGCTATGGGAACCCACTGCGGTACAAAACATCACCTCCATCGTAGATTCGCCCCCGGATGGGAGCGGGTATATGGAAAGCCCACACCAGAGGCGTGGGCGGATACCTGTCAGCCGAAGAAAGCGCCCAGGGAACTCATGACCTCGGTGCAGAGGACCACCAGATAGATGATCATAATGCAAATGAGCATCATCATGGAGTAACGCTGGATCTTCTTGGGGCGCTTGGCCGCTTCCTTTTTCAGATTGTTCTGCTCGATCTGCCTCATGTCAAAGCAGATCATCTTGAAGTACATCCGCTGGTCGTCGCCGCGAAGCACGCCGATCAGGCCGCGGATTACATCGGACAGCATGGGGCTGCCAATGCGGGTTTCAAAACGGATCAGGGCATTCTCATAGTTGCCGGTTTTCATGTCGGCAATGGTCTGGTCCAGCTCCGCGCCGAAGTCCTTGCCCGCTACCCGGCGGTAAGAGGTAAGGATCTTCAGCACATCCCGGTCGTTCTCCAGGTTCTGCCCAATAGTCAGGGCGAACCGGGGGATCTCGCTTTCAATGAGCTTGCGGCGCTTCTTAACGAAATCGAAGACGCTGTAATAGGTCGAGAACCACAGCGCCACCGCAAGCCCGATCAGCACGGGAACCATCAGCGGCACCAGAAACACCATCAGGATAGAGCTGAGGCCGACGGCGCCTGCCGTGACCCAAGCCCGGGCTGTGTAGACCTCCGGCGTCAGTTCCAGACCGGCAATATCCAGCGCCCGCTGCAGCTTGTTCCGTTTGAGTTTATCCAGTTTCAGGTACGGGGCGATCAGTCCGGCGATTTTGGTGATGTAGACATCCAGCAGTTTCTCGGACTTTACGCCCTGCTGCTTGCGGGCCAGCATCATCATGCGGGAGGTCTTCTTTGTGGGAATATCCACAAAGGCGCAGGTCAGGTTGTAGGTGGCAAAACCAAAGAAGATGATCGCCACAAGTGCCAAAAGGGTCATGCGCCGTCACCTCCGTATTCAATGGGCTTGCTCAGCTTCATGATCTGCGTCAGGGCAAAGAGAATGATGGCTGCGCAGATCGCCAGGGCAATTTTGCCGGGTGTGGTGAAGATGAGCGTATGGAACCAGTCTTCATTGAGGAAGTAAAGCAGCGGCACATTGGCGACCACCAGGAACATCATCGTGATGGCCTCACGGCGCGGGCCCTGCATCATGGCCTCCAGTTCAGACTGCACCACTCGCACATCGCTGAACTTCTGGGCGATGGTGGGCAGTGTGTTTTTCATGGAGCGGTCAGACTGGCACTGAATGAGGATGTTGCACCACTCATGAAATACCCGGTTGGGGACCTTCATCTTCAGCGAGTTGATGGCGCTGGTCAGGTTGGCGTTGATCAGTTCCGCCTCGTACACAAATGCCTCGAAGTTGGCCTTCACCGGCTCATTGATGTAGGGCAGGTTTTCCTTGACCGCCCGTATCAGGTCCTCTGTTCGCAGGTAGGAGGTGGTGATGATGGAGATAGCGGTCTCCAGTTCCTCGTTCAGATGCTTCTTGTAGCTGGCGGCTGTGCTGCGCAGATACCAGATGGGGGCCAGCGAAAAGCCAATGCCCAGGATCGGCACCATATACACATTGTTGATGAGCAGCGCCAGCACAGCGCCCACCGCAAACAGGATCAGCGACAGCCGCTTGACCGCCTCATAGCGGTCGGAGCGGCCGGTGCCTTTCAAAATCTGTTTCAGCTCATAGTCCTGGTTGAAGAAGCCCTTGGCGGGCGTACCCATCAGGACATTGAGTTCGTCAGACAAGGTAGCTGCCTTGCGCTGGGAGCGGAACAGGGCGTCGATAAAATCCCCCGGCCGCACACCGAACAGGGCCAGGAGGCCCGCGCTGATCAGCGCAAAGCAAATGATGTAGATCCACTGCAACCTTTAATCCACCTCCTTCGGGGCGTCCATGAACTCCGCCAGCTCCTTATTGGAGATGCCGTTGTCAAGGAGCCGTTTTTTCAAAGTATCCGAGATCAGGCCCACCTTCCGGTGATGGCCCACCACATGGATCTCTCCTTTTTCATCGGTCACATTGTCCTCCACCTCAAATTTGTAGAGCGTGTGGGAAATGAGCTGTCCGTCCCGGTAGTCCTCGCCCTCCAGAATCTCCATGATCTTACGGGAACGGTCTTCCAGCTGCTTGGTAAATACCACGATGGGATAGGCCTCCACCATGATCTCCATGAGCACGGCGTCGTCCATGCTGTATTTGCGCTTGGCGAGGGTCATCATCCTGCGGTAAGTGCTGTTGCAGGAGTTGGAGTGGATGGTGGTGCAGACGGTATGGCCGGTGCGGGAGCTCTCGGCGGCCGACAGGCTCTCTGCGGCGGACCGCATCTCGCCGACGCCGATGACATTGGGGTGTTTGCGCAGCACCCGCTCCAAAAGGAAGTCCTGGTTGATGTTCAGCGCCGGATTTTCGCTGGGCCGGGTCAGAAGGTGGATGACGGAGTTCAAGATATTTCCGTTTTCATCCCGCTTGACCAGATCAAACTCGCGGCTACCTTCCTCAATGGTGATAAGGCGCTGGTTGTTGGGAACATTGGAGAGCAGCCATGCCATGATGGTGGTCTTGCCGGAGCCGGTGGAGCCCGCGATACACACGCTGACGCCATACCGGATGCAGGCCATCAGGAAGTGGAGCATCTCGGCGGTGGCGCTGCCGGAATCCAGCAGCTTCTGCTCGGAGACTGTCTGCTGGTTGACGATACGGATGGAGGCGTTGATCCCTACATCCGGGTCCACAATGGGCGTCTTGTCCACAGAGATACGGATATTTTTGTCCAGAAATCCCACCACACTGGGCATGGTGTCGTCAATGACCATGCCGCAGGCGTTGAGCATACGGCGCACCACATCAATGGCGTGCTGCGGGGAGGAAAACTTGTCCGGGATCTTGATGCTGCGCCCGCCGGCCTCGATCACCTCGATGTCGTTGTAGGCGTTGATGTTGACTTCCTCAATGCCGGGCTTGTAGATCCATTTCTTGAGGAAGGAGTAACCGGCCATATCCTCGTAGAGTTTTTCACACAGTTCCTCGGTGGTCAGCCCTTCAATGGCGTATTTCCGCTTGACGATGTACTGTACCATCAGCTCTTTGAGCAGTGTGGTGGCCCGCTCGGCGTTTCCCTCGCCGGCCTCGGCAATGGTGGAGGCGTGATTTTCAGCAAAATACCGCTGCACATCCTCCAGCACCTGGTCATAGGTCAGGTCCTGGTTGGCCGCCGGCGTGAAGAATATGTCGTTGAGATTATTCATCGGCGTCATCCTCCTCGAACTCGTCCTCGTCGTCCGCATCCTCTGCCGCCTGCTCGGCCAGCTCCATCTGCTCCAGGGCGTCCAGCACCTTGTTAAGTGAGGCGGTGTACTTGGGATTGCAGTATTTGATGGCCTGGAACATCCCGCCCTCGGTGGCGCAGCGGTCGATCTCCTTACCATAGGGCAGAAGGCCGTCAAAGCCGCCAATGATATAGCCCATTTCATCCAGAGCGTGGAAGGGGCGGGCCATGCCGGCAAAAGTTATGTGCCGGTCATAATGGAACCGGCCATCTACCAGCAGGGGCTGATGGGCCTTCAGATAGTTGACGCCCTTTAAGTCGGGGGTAAGCAGGCGGATGACCAGATCACCGGACTCGATTGCTGCCGGAGTGAACACATTGGTCATGCTGGAACTGCAGTCCAGAATGACGAAATCCACCAGCTTTGCGGCAGCGTTGACCAGCTGGAGTACCATAGCATATTTGACTTCCGGATAGCTCAGCGGATTCTCACCGGCGGAATAGCCCATCAGGCCGATGAAAGGATAGCTTTTGAGCACCGTAACATGGCTTGCCACCAGTGTGGTGTCGATCTCCACGCTGCTCAGGACCTGCCCCACCGAGGCGTTGGTCTGGATGATCTGCTCCGGCAGCCAGACCGGGAGCATGGGGACGCTGATCTCCGCGTTGATGATGATGGCTTTCCGCTTGTCGCGGGTCAGGGCTTTTGCCAGGATGCAGGAAAACATGCTTTTCCCGCTCCCCGGGCTGCCCCAGACAGTAATGACTTTTCCCATAGGAAACTCCTTTCCCAAGGGTGGAATGCCCTTGACTTTTTGCAAAACAAATGTATAATATAAGATAGATTATCATAAAATGAATTATGATAAAGGAGGCGTTAACATGAAGTTTATCGGCAGACAACGAGAACTGGAGTCTCTTGAAAGGGAATACCAAAAAGACAGCAGCTTTGTTGTGATTTACGGCAGGCGGCGTGTAGGAAAAACAACACTAATTAAAGAATTTATCAAGAGTAAGCTGGCATTCTACTTTCTCGCAACGGAGGAAGTGGAATCACAAAGCATAAAACGGCTGTCTGGTGTTGTGTCCCGGGTAACACGGAATCCGTTGCTGCAGCGTGCAGCCTTTTCCGACTGGCTGGATTTGTTCCATATCATTGCGGAATTCCGGCCGGAGGAAAAGAAAGTCCTGGTTATTGATGAATTTCCCTATCTGGTTAAGTCCAATCCGGCGTTCCCGTCTATTCTGCAAAACGCATGGGACGAAGTTCTCAAGGACAGCAATGTGATGCTGATTCTTTGCGGCTCCTTGATTGGAATGATGCAAAAACACGCGCTGTCTTATGACAGCCCCCTGTATGGCCGCCGGACTGCACAGATCCGGTTGGCGCCTTTGTCGTTCCCGGATGTGTATGCCGCTCAGCATCTTTCTTTTGAGCGTGCGGTGGAGCAATATGCGATTACCGGCGGCGTACCCAAATATCTGGAGTTTTTCAACGATCAGGAAGGACTGCTGGAACAGGTGGAGTCTGCGGTTCTCTCGAAGAACGGTTTTCTGTATGAAGAACCAAACTTTCTGCTGAAAGATGAAGTGGTATCCGCTGTCAACTATTTTTCCATTATCCGCGTGATGGCGGATGGAAACCACAAGCTGGGGAAAATTGCGGGAGCTCTGGGGACAGAAACTTCCGCGCTGACGCCATATCTTTCCACGCTCAGCGACCTTGGCTTTGTCGTGAAGGAAACGCCGGTTACGGAGAAAAATCCGGAGAAGTCCCGTAAAGGCCTTTATTTCATCTCTGATAACTTTGTGCGTTTCTGGTTCCGGTATGTCTATCCATATAAAGGGGAACTGGAACTGGACAATACGCAGATTGTTCTGGATGAAATCCGAAAAGACTTCGTACAGAAGTTTGTGGCCTTCGCCTATGAAGATGTCTGCAGATCCATTTTTGCAGACCTTTGCAGGGAAGGTGCCATTGACTTTGTTCCCTCGCGGATCGGAGCTTACTGGCTGAATGATTTGGACAGCGATACGGAAATTGATGTGATGGCGGTGGACCATCAAAACAAGCGATTCTTTGCCGGCGAGTGCAAATACCACAATAAGCCGGTGGATGCGCCTGTCTTTTTTGCTCTCCGCGATAAGGTGCAGGCTTCTGGCGAAATCCAAAAGGTATGGAAAGGCTATCAGCCTATTTTTGGGATATTTTCTAAAAGCGGTTTTACCCAGCGTCTTGTTGACTTGGGCAAAGAAAATCCACAGCTTTTCCTGATTAACGAGGATCATCTTTCTACCCAGCAGTGAGGAATCGGGCGGTGAATCTGTTCACCGCCCATTTTTATTCGCCGTCTTCCGGGATGCTGTCCGCAGGAGTTGTTTCCACACCGCCTTCCGTATTTTCGGTGCCCGCTTCGCCTGTGGACTCGCTATCTGCGGCGCCTTCAGCAGTTTCTCCGCCATCCTGGCTTTCAGCATTTTCTTCAACCAGTGTTTCGGGGAAGTAGATCTCCTGAAGCGTCTTGTCCTGCTCAGCCAGCAGTTCCTCGGCCAGCTGGTCGTTGTTGCGGGAGATCAGCGCCACATGGGCCACGCCGTCATTTTCCATCTCGGTAATGATACGGGCCTGCTCCGGGCTTGCCAGCACAGTGATGGTGGCAGACTGCTGCGGCTCTTCGTCCTCGGTAGGCTCCTTGGTGTTGTCCACATTGATACCGTCAGAGTCGGTGACCGACAGCACCTTGACAAAGCGCAGTTCCGGCACCTCTTCCGCCGTCTCCAGGAAGTGATAAATGCGGATGATGTCGCCCGGCTGCAGCTTATCCGACAGGCCGGAGGCCAGCGTTTTTACAGTCAGCGAGATGGCGACCTTGCCGGAGGGAATATCGTTGAGCGCCACATCCGAGGAAACAGGTACGGTGCTGACCTTGCTGGTGAGGATATAGTCGCCTGCGGCCAGGTCGGCTGTTACATACAGGCCCTCCACATCCTCCATGCTGTGGGCCACATTGGACGGGAGATTGTACCCGCCCACTTCTACGACTTCGGCATTGTCGCTGGTGATCTTTTCGCCTTTCAGCACCGGCTGGGTGATGCGGACGATCTCCGTCTTGCCGTTGGTCTGCCGGGCAATGGTGGGCAGTGCCACAAATGCGATGACCGCCGCCAGAACCAGGGACAGAATGCCGAAGATAAATCGGTTGTTGAGTTTCATAAGCATCTCTCCTGTCATAAAAATAGTTCAGCCAGCGTCGCCACAGAGCAGCCGCAGGCCAGAAAAGGTAAAAACGGGATCGCGGTGGGCTGTTTGTCCCGCAAGAGCCGCCGATACAGCAGCACCACCGGCATGGCGAAGCCGGCGGCTACCAAAAATACCAGGGCCATGCCGGAGGGGCCATAGACCAGACCCAGTACCCCGCAGAATTTGATATCCCCGCCTCCCATACCGCTGCCGCCGGTCGCCATAGCAGCGGCCAGCGGAATGCAGAAGCCCAGCAGCGCACCCACCAGAGCCTCGGCCACAACGGGCCAGATAAAAATAGGCGTCCGGTCATACTCCAGAATGAAGCAGACCTGGATCAGCGGGGCCAGCGCGGCCAGGGGGATAAAAAAGACGAGCGCCCGGTCGGGCACCCGCCTGTATAGGATGTCATAGACGGCAAAGCCCGTCACCACCAGAAAAACAGTGAGCAGGTAGGCCATCCACACATTACTCTCGATTGGTGTACCAGTCATCATAGAGGCTCCCGTCAATGGAAACATAGTCATTCAGGTTGATACTCAGCATCCCGTCCGGCGTCCAGGTATCCCAGACCTGGGTGAAGACGGTGTAGTTCGTCGCATCCGGGAACCAGATGGGGGTAAAGTGCACTTCCCGGCTGTAAGTAGAGAACTCATTGGGCTGGAAAGTGAATTTGGCGCTCCGGCCGCAGGACACTCGCTGCAGCAGGCGGAGATAGGTTTCATACTGGAACTCCGGGAACACCGAAAAGGCCGTCTGCGGATGGGTGATGTGGCTGGTGGGCGCGTCGGTGGAGAGCGTGGCGGTCACATCCTGCTTGACGCCGTACCCGCTCTTCATGGACTTTCCGGAGGCCGTCGGCACAATATCGTCCGGCATCAGGGACATGACGCCGCTGATGGAGGCGGAATAGCCGGTGTACTCATATTCCCAGTAGCCTTCATCCACCCAATGCCCACCGTCTTCCCCGTGATCGCACCACACCCATACCGGCACCCAGTAGCAGCTCCAGACGCCCCAGTTGGCCGTGAGTTTCTGCGTTTCATTGGGCAGGGACGGCACAGTATAGGAGGGATTGGTGTCTGTGGCTACCGGGTCGGGCGGGATATGTTCGTTCAGGTCCACGATCTTTGCCACAAAGGTATCCTGGGCAGTATAGGCGCCGCTGACGGATACCGTGATGGTGACTGTCTGCGGTGTAGTGGGGGTATGCCACTTGACCCAGACTACCTGGCTATCGCCAGCGGGGATTACGATATCGTTGACGCGATAGGTGGTGCCGAGGATATGGAAGGTCACCGAAGCGGGATTATCCGGCGTCAGGTCGGTATCCGTCCGCAGGGTGACAGAGGTGATGACATCGGTATCCACCCGGTACTCCACATCAGGGGCCTCGATCTCACCCTCGGGCGGGGCTTCATCAAACCAGACGATGCCGACGCCAAGTGTATTGATGATGTCGGAATTGTTTTGCGTCCCGGTGGTGTTGCCGGTCCAGGCGGAAATGCCAAGATCGCTGAACTCCAGAAACATGGACAGCGGCAGGTTCTTATGGGTCAGCGAGGTCATGGTTCGGCGCAGGTTGCCGCCGGACATCTGATCGTAAAGGCCAGCCTCAGTGGCTGTCATGCAGTAATACTGGCCGTTGTGGGTAAAGTAGGCGATGGGCTCGATCAGCAGCTTATATTCGCCGGCGATCATCCGCTCGTAGTCCACGCCCGCAGCCTGGGCAACCATCATGCAGGCGTACTCCGAGCAGAAGTACCGCTTGATGGCGTCAATGTTGCTCTGGCCTTTGCTGCTGACGATGGTGGGCATTGACTGCGCGGGCTTGATGCAGGAATAGGCCACCCCGGACTGGAGGGAGAGGCCGGAGCCGCTCAGGTACTGCAGCTTGTTGACCTTGCCGAAATGGAGGATACTGCTTTTCTGTGTCCGGTTGGAAAAGTCCAGCGGTGAGGACACGGCAGCGCCGCTTTCCGCATCCACAACCGTGATGCGCACGCCATCGTTGCCGGGATTCCAGAAGTTTGAGGATGTGCCTTGCCCCATCCCGCCGCCGCCACCGTCAATGTTCCCGTTGCCTCCCGATGCAAATGCCGTGGAGGGAACGAGGCAGAACACCAGGGCGAGGCTGCATAAGAGGGCGAGAAGTCGTTTCAAATACATCACGCTCCGTTCTTTTTGAAAATAAGAAGGCCGCCACAATCCTGTGACGGCCTTTCAAGTCCATATTCAGTTGTAGGTGGTCAGCCGCCCATGTTGCCGACCTGCTTATTCAGATCACCGTCGCTGTCGCCGGTAGACTGCTGCACATCGCCGGGGACTACCCAGCCAAACACCGGATCATAAACAGCGCCGCTGCCATTGCTGGAGCCGGGGGCCGGCTCATTGCTGGAAGTGGATTCCTCTTCAGGAGGGGCAGTGACTTCCGGTACTGCCGGGTCGGGATTGACCTCATGCTCTTCGCCGGGATCTTCGATCTCCGTCTTGCCTTCCGGCACAGGGGGCGGTGTTTCATCCGGCTTCTCCGTATCGGTAAAGTCGATTTCAACCTCGCCCTCAGATTCTGAGGTCACCTTGGGATATTCCTCTTCGGCGTTGGAAGACTGGCCGGGTGCATAGGCGTCTGCGCCCCCGCTCCCGTCGCCAGACTGTGCGCCGCCATCCGACCAGTCGCTGCTGGTGCTGCTGGGAGGAGATTCATCCGGCTGGAATTCTTCCGTGCGGTCCCGGCTCACAAACCAGCAGACGCCCAGAATGGCAACGCAGAGGACGGCCAGGATTGAAACAATAAAGCCTTTGGATTGGAAAAACTTCTTCATGTGTGTCCACACTCCTTTTTGCTGTTATATAAAGCCTATACTGCGGAGCTGACTGGAATTTCAACAGCGCCGCTAAAATTTGGTGTTGTGGTAGCCGGTCAGCTCCACCCGCTGGGTGATGGTGGGGTAACTGTGCCCGAACATGCGCACATAGAACTCCACATCACAATAGAAGATATACTCCACCCGGTCGCCCACCACATTGAACTCCAGGCTGATGTCGGATACCTCATAGTCCTCTGTGGAAAGCGGGATCTTTTCTGCCAGGCCGCCGGCGACAGTGGCCTCCAGCATTTCCGTATAGTCATTGCTGGAATAGAGGGTGCGCAGGTACTCCTCGAAGTTGGTCTCCCGCTGGGAGCGGTAGGTGTCCGCATAGATGGTGGCGCTCAGGTTGTTCAGCTCCATTTTGGCGCCGTTGCGGATGTTGATGCAGGTGATCCGCACCGAGGCGTACAGAAGCAGGAAAGAGATGAGCATGACGACCCCGACTACAAAGAAGCAGGCAAAGAAAGTAATCTCGCCCCGCTCGTTGCGAAGCGGCCGGCGCAGCCATGAAAGAAAACGCTTCATAGGCCACCTCACTTCCAATAGTGCTCGCTGACGCCGGAGCCGCGGGCCACCACCGTGATGTTGACCAGATCCAGGTTCCAGAAGCCGCCCAGTTTGGCCTCGCCCTCAATGGTGATATAGAAGGGCGTCCCAAGCTGGATGGCCCGGGACATCCCGGACGGCGTAGGCGTCTTGTATGTGGCATCGATGGAGTATGTGATATTCTCCGCCCCCTCGATCTCCGAGCACAGAAAGTCAAAGAGCGAGTCGGTCTCGCTGTTGATGCCGCCGGACAGCTGGATCTGTTTGACCATCTGATCTGCCGCATGGTCTAACTCCTGTTTTGTGGAGATGATGCCGAACAGGTCAATGATAAAGGCCAGCAGGATGACGGCGATGAAGATGAACACCACCGTGGAGAAATAGTTGGCCTCGCCCCGTTCGCTCTTCAATGTCCTGCGGACTTTTTGCAGGAAAGTATGAATGTGAACCACCACCTTTACTTACAAATGAAAAACAGCCGTCCCGACCGGAACGGCTGCATTACAAAGTTTTGACTGTACCAAGTATAGCAGATTTGGATTTACGGCGAAAGGGCAGGACTGCGCCAATGTATGGGCAATCCTGTGCCAATTCTTTTTAGCGATGGCGATTATACAAATCCAAAATGAAATTCTAGATTTGTGTAATCGAAGTCTGATAGTCAAGGGCCGAAACCACTCGAAAATGCCACTATTGAGTAATAGGAGAACAGAAAGGAGTTCGGCATTGAGAAAGGCCGCTTCTCTTTCCGCCTAACTGCCCCATACAGTGAGGAACGGCGGGAAGCAGCGCGGCAGTGTGCCAGAGATAACAATGCCGCTGACAGGCTGAAATGATGTAGATTTGTTCATGAGCCCTTTGGTATAATAAACTTAATCCTAAAATGCTCAAAAACATATCCGTCAGAGGGTTAAAGTGATAAATTGATGCGAATTTTGGAATGCAACCGATAGTTGCTAAATAGTTGGTAGAATGAGAGTGCCGCTTTCGCTACAATATAGGTGGAGGTGAAGAATATGTCATTAGGCGAAAGGATTAAGGAGCAACGAAAAAGCTCTGGATTATCACAAGAAAAAGTGGCTGAGTTTGTCGGTGTAAGCCGACAAGCAGTAACAAAGTGGGAAACAGGTCAATCCGCCCCAAGCACAGAGAATCTTTTCAAGCTGGCAGAGATATTCGGCACGACAGTAGATATACTGTTAGCTTCCGATGAAGAAGAAAAGGACACACCGGCGGAACAGATTTACTATCTTTACAAAATGGAGCAAGAAAAGAAACGTGAAGAACGCCGTAAAAAAATAAAAAAGAATATATTTTTTACACTGGTTGTTGCCGTTGGGTATGTCATTGTCTATCTTGTTGGACGCATTTTCGGTACAACTGGGCAGCAAACAAGTGTAATAGGGTGGCTATTTGGAGATGATCCAGCACAGTTAAGCTATTTATATGGTTGGCTGCTACATCAAAATATATTTTGGATTGCTATGGCGGTATCCGTAATCCCTGCATTGTTTGGGAAAAAGTATTTTTCATTTACAACACTGGCAGGATTTGCGCTTGGACTACTTATTGGTGAATTAGGGGGCCAAAACCCCGCAGGAGCAGCATACGGTTACGGTCATTACGGTTGGGCTATTTGGGGCGGTATCTTTACATTCTCCATTGTAATGGGTATTATCTTTGAAAAAATCACCAAAAGCACGATTGACTGGAAATCCAAAAAGTTATGGGTTTGGTCAGCAGTTTTCGCTATTGGTATTTTATCTATTCTGATAATTATTAGAATGAGTATGCCTACGAGCTTTGGCTAATTCTATATCAAAATATTCTACTTTGAATGATGTGCAATAAATATTGGAGTACTGATGATATTTGTTGCGTATAGGATCACAAAGCCGTATTTGCATTCACAATTATTTTCAACAACTCTGATTATCTCGAAAAAGCCTGTAAATACAAGGCTTTGATAAGGATGGTAGCAAGAAACCAGTAAAATCAAGGCTTTGTGGACAGCAACAGGCAATGCGACAATTAAAACTGAATAAGTTTACAGAGCAGGGATACCGTTTTCGTCAATGGTATCCCTTTTCTGTTGCTCCACACTGACGCCATAGGTACAAAAACCTGTGGCGTTTTTTTGTGCCCATTTTTGGAAAGGAGCCGGATAGATGAAACTGAATGAAGCAGAAATGAGGATGGCGTACCAGATCGAGAGTACAGACCCGAACGCTGTCCTGAATGAAATTTATATGACCTGGCGCCTGTCAAGGAACCAGGCCACCAGGGATACGGCGGAAAGCCTCATGGCGAAGCTGCGCACCCTGTCAAACAGCGAGTGCATGGATTTGATCCGGGAGGTCCAGGCAAATTACCGTCTGCCGGGGAAGCCCCAGACCATCGGGGAAATGCTGGCGGAGGCCAGACAGAAGTCCGGGGCACAGAAGCTGGCCGGACACGATATCATGGCCCTGGAACGGTTTGACCCGGACACCCGGCACATGATCGTCTTTGACGTCCTCTCCCATGAGTCCCCTATGGGATGGAAAGGAGAAAAAATGCGTCTGTTCCTAACCGAAGCCGGTTATGGCAAAGCCCTGGAGAACCAGGAGAAGGGATTTATCAAGATCAGGAACCATGCGAAGGTGTGCGGGGGCGATCTGCTCTATGACCGGCGTGACCGTGAGCTGTAGGGCTTAAAAAATGTGTCAAAAGGGGTGGAAAATCCTCTGTTTTTCCTTCTGTGGGCGGCGGTATGAAAGCCGCCCATATTCTTTCCCCTGATGGACAGGGCGGCAGATTACAGAGGGTATTTTCCGCGAAAATCAACACTTTTTCAATCCATGAGGAAGGAGGTAAACGGCATGGCGGTTTTCCGTATCGAAAAGACCCGTGATTACACGGTCATGTCAAACCACCATCTGCGGAACACGGCGCTGTCCCTGAAAGCGAAAGGGCTTTTATCCCTCATGCTCTCCCTGCCGGAAGGATGGGACTATACCACAAAGGGCCTTGCCCGTATCTGCAAAGATGGCGTGGACAGTATCTGCGCCGGGGTGCGGGAGCTGGAGGAACAGGGCTATGTGATCCGGGAGCGTGTCCGGAACGCCAACGGGCAGCTTGGGGCTATCGAATACACCATCCTGGAGCAGCCCAGGCAGCCGGAACCTGAACGGGAAAAACCTGGACGGGAAAATCCAGTTCAGGCAAATCCAGTCTTGGATAACCCTGTATTGGGAAAACCTGAACAGGGAAACCCCGCACAATTAAATACGAAAGAATCAAGTAACTATGGATCAATAACTGATTTATCAAATACGGAGCTATCAAATCCTATCCAATCAAATCCCCAGCCCCTTATGGGGCATCCCCCAGCAGGGACAGGGATGGGAACGGATGGGATGGGAGCCAGAGAGGTCTATCGTGAAATTATCCTGGACAACATCGAGTATGAGTATCTGATCCAGGATAACCACATCGACCGGGAGCAGCTGGACGAGATCGCGGAGCTGATCGTGGATACGGTATGCTCCGCGCGAAAGACGATCCGCATTGCCGGGGATGATTACCCGGCGGAGGTGGTCAAATCCCGCTTTATGAAGCTGGACAGTTCCCATGTACGGTATGTCATGGACTGTATGCGGGACAACACCACTTATGTCCGCAACATCAAGAAGTATCTGCTGGCGGCCCTGTATAACGCTCCGTCCACCATCAGCAATTACTATTCCTCCCTGGTACAGCATGACATGTACGGGGACGGTAAGCGAGGGAGGGGTTAAATGCAGGAAGAAGTAACCGGCAAAACCGTGACCCTAATCGTCAACGGGGCCAAAATGAGCGAGCAGGTGTTTGAAAAGGCGGTAAAGAAGTTCCTGGAGGAAATCCAGAAAAGCAGGCAGCCGAAAATATACCGGGGAAAGCAGACCCTCAAACAGCTGGCCTCCCAGAACGCCGGGCTTGCCAATATCGAGATCAGCGACAAGAATATCAAGGCCTTTACCCATGTGGCGAAGAAATACCATGTGGATTTTGCCTTGAAGAAAGACACCGCCGCCGAGCAGCCCCGCTACCTGGTCTTTTTCAAGAGCCGGGACGCGGACGCCATCACGGCGGCCTTCCAGGAGTTTGCCGGCCGCAGGATGGGCCGGGAGGAAAAACCCGCCATCCGGGACCGGCTGGAGCAGGCGAAGGAACAGGCGGAGCGGAAACCGGAGCACCGGACACTGGACCGGGAGAAAGTCAAAACCAGGGATCGGAGCGTGCAGCGATGAACATGAAAAAACTGATCCTGGCAAATCTCCCCTATCTGCTCTTTGTCTATCTCTTTGACAAGATAGGCGCAGCAATACGCCTTACCCCCGGCGCAGACGCAAGCGAAAAACTCTTGCAGCTTGGTACAGGCTTTGCCGCTGCCTTTTCCAGTATCGCGCCGAGCCTGCACCCCGCCGATCTGCTTATCGGCGTTGCGGGGGCGGTCATTATCCGGCTTGCCGTTTACATGAAAGGCAAAAACGCGAAGAAATACCGAAAAGGCATGGAATACGGTTCCGCGCGTTGGAGTGCATAATCTTAAGTGTAAAGGAACTCTACATGGACGCACAGGAGGATATGCACATGAATGATTACAACAAAATCACAGCCCTTTACTCCCGTCTTTCCGTAGGGGACGAGGACAGGGACGGCGGCGAGAGCAACAGCATACAGAACCAGAAAATCTTTTTGGAGAACTACGCCAGAGGGCAGCACCTAACCAATATCCGGCACTACATCGACGATGACGAAAGCGGCAGATTTTTTGACCGTTCCGCCTACTCCCGCATGATGGACGATGTGGAAAACGGGAAAATCGGTGTCTGCATTATGAAAGACCTTACCCGCTGGGGGCGCGACTATCTCCAAGTCGGCAACGCTATGGAGATATTCAGACGGAACAACGTGCGCTTTATCGCGGTCAACAACGGCATTGACAGCGAGAAGCCCGACACATTGGAGTTTGCGCCCTTTATCAACATCATGTCGGAGTGGTACGCAAAGGACATCAGCAAGAAAGTGAAAACGGGCATTAAGACCAAAGGCATGAGCGGAAAGCCGATTGCCACCGAAGCCCCCTACGGCTATGTCAAAGACCCGGACAACAAGGATTTTTGGATAATCGACGAGGAAGCCGCCGAGGTTGTGCGCCTTATTTTCCGTTTGTTTATCGGCGGGAAGAACCGCAACCAAATCGCCGTATATCTGAAAAACGAGCAAATGCCGCCCCATGCCCCGCCCTCTTTCTCTGACCGCGCTACCCTATGGAACAGTGTGGAGCTTTACGAGAAAACCGGGAACGCCCAGCTTGCCAGAGAGATTGACGCAGCACTCCCCATAGAATTATCCAGAGAGGAACAGATCCGGCTTGTCCGGGAATACTGTTCCTCTCAATTTGTTTCCAGAGGAATGTGCGTTGATTTTGCCATTCACGACACCGACAGCGGCAACCCCCATTGTCATATCATGCTTACTATGCGCCCCCTTGACGAGCGCGGCGCATGGGCGGCGAAGTCCAAAAAGGAATATGACATTGACGAGAACGGCGAGCGCATACGCTTACCAAGCGGCAGATACAAGACACACAAAGTTGACCTCACAGGCTGGAACGACAAGGGCAACGCGCTTTTATGGCGCAAGGCATGGGCGGATATTTCAAATGCCTACCTTGAACGCGCCGGACGCCCGGAGCGTATCGACCACCGCAGTAACGCCGAGCGCGGCATTGACGAGCTGCCTACCGTCCACATGGGCGTAGCGGCTTGTCAAATGGAGAAGAAAGGCATAGCCACCGAGAAAGGCGAGCTGAACCGGAATATCCAAAAGGCAAACCGCCTTATCCGGGAAATCCGGGCGCAGATTGGAAAGCTCAAAGAATGGATTGGCGAACTGTTCAAGGCGCGGGAAAACGCCCCGGAGCAGCCCCCGCAATCCCCCGGCCTTGCAAATCTGCTGATGAAGTATTTAAGCGTTCAGAGAGAAAAGAGCCGGAAGTATTCGCAAAGTTGGCAAAGGCAGCACGCCGCCGATGAACTGAAAACCGTTGCAAAGGCAGTAGGCTATCTTTCCGAGCATGGCATTTCCACCCTTGCGGAGCTGGACGCTACCCTTTCCTCTGTCAGCGACCAAGCCGACGCTATCCGGGCGGGCATGAAAACCGCCGAGAAGCGCATGAAAGAATTACAAAAGCTGATTGAATACGGGAAGAACTACACCGAGTACAAGCCCATTCACGACGAGCTGAAAAAGCTGAAAAATGGCTGGACGAGCAAGCGCGACAAGTACGAGGAAGCCCACCGCGCCGAGCTTACGCTATGGAACGCAGCGAGCCGCTATCTCCATGCAAATCTGCCGAAAGGGACAAAGAGCTTGCCTATCGCTGAATGGGAAAAAGAGTACGCCACCCTCAGCGGGCAGAGAACAGCGGAATATACCAAGCTGAAAGAAACCCGCGCCGAGGTTGCCGAGCTGCACAATATCCGCAAGTGCGTTGATATTGCGCTGAAAGCCGACCAGCCGGAGCAGACCCGCACCAAGCAGCACGACTTAGAACGATGAAAGGAGTTGAGATTTTTGTACTACACCCAAGAACAGATAGACCGGGCGAACCAAGCCGACCTTGTTTCTTTCCTGCAATCACAGGGCGAGCAGCTTACCCGCGCCGGGAATGAATACCGCTGGAAACGGCACGACAGCTTGACCGTCCGGGGAAACAAATGGTACAGGCACAGCCAGAGCAAGGGCGGCGGCCCCGTTGATTTTGTCATGGAGTTTTTCGGCAAGAGCTTCACCGAAGCCGTGGAACTTCTCACAGGAGAAAAGGGAGCCGCACCGCCGCCGGACAGACCTTGCCACGCGTCCCTTTCCGACTTCCGGCTACCGCCCCGGAACACCGACAACCGAACAGCGAGGAACTACCTCACAGCCGCCCGCCGCATTGATGAAGATGTGACGGGCTTTTTCTTTGCCCGCGGCGATATTTACGAGGACGCAGCCCACCACAACGCCGTATTTGTGGGGCGGGACGAGGACGGAATACCGCGCTACGCCCACAGCAAGGGAACGGCGGGAAACTTCCGGTTTGATGTGAAAGGCAGCGACAAAGCCTTTAATTTCTGCTACCGAGGCGAGGGTGACAGGCTTTTTGTCTTTGAAGCCCCCGTTGACCTGCTCTCTTTCCTCTGCCTGTTCAAAAAGGCGTGGCAGAAGCAGAGCTATTTGTCATTGGGCGGCGTGGGAGAAAAAGCCCTGTTGCGTTTCCTCTCTGACCGCCCGAACATCAAGACCGTTTACCTCTGCCTTGACAGCGACCAAGCCGGAAACGACGCTTGCAGCCGCCTTGCGGAGCTTGTGCCGGAGGGCTTGACCGTCCACCGCCTTGTGCCGCTTCACAAGGACTGGAACGAGGTATTGCAGCACCGGGCGGAAATCACAGACGGGAAGTATATCCGGGAAGCGGTCTACGGCTTGAAAGAGCCGCCGCAGGAAGAAACCGTCGAGATTATCCGCATGAGTGAGGTGGACACACAGACCGTTGAATGGCTATGGGAGCCGTATATCCCCTTTGGGAAAGTAACCATTGTGCAGGGCAACCCCGGCGAGGGCAAGACCACCTTTGCCCTACGCCTTGCCGCCGCCTGCACCACCGGGGGAACGCTGCCGGGAATGAAGCCCTTGCCGCCATTCCCAGTGATTTACCAGACCGCCGAGGACGGGCTGGGCGATACCGTCAAGCCCCGCTTGATAGAAGCCGAAGCCGACCTTGACCGCGTGCTTGTGATTGATGAAGCCAAGCGGGAGCTTACCCTCTCCGACGAGCGCATAGAAAAGGCAATCACGCAGAACGGGGCGCGGCTGATTATCCTTGACCCCATACAGGCGTACATGGGCGAAAAGACCGACATGAACCGGGCAAACGAAGTGCGCCCCATGTTCCGCCGCCTTGCCGATGTTGCCGAGCGTACCGGGTGCGCCGTTATCCTTATCGGACATCTCAACAAAGCTGCCGGAGGGCAGAGCGCATACCGGGGCTTAGGTTCTATCGACTTCCGCGCCGCAGCAAGGAGCGTCCTGCTGATCGGGCGCGTGAAGCGAGAACCGAATGTGCGCGTTATCGTCCATGACAAATCTTCCCTTGCGCCGGAGGGCAAGCCCGTTGCCTTTTGCCTTGACCCGGAAACAGGCTTTTCATGGATAGGCGAATACGACATAACCGCCGACGAGCTGCTATCCGGCGCGGGCGGGAACACCGCCACCAAGACCGAGCAAGCCGAGAAACTGATACTTGAGCGGCAAGCACTTGACCGGCACCGTTATCTACGGCTACCTGTGGGACGAAAAGCGGGAACACTGGCTTGTGGACGAAGAAGCCGCCGAAGTGGTACGCCGTATCTTTTCCCTGACGATGGAGGGCTACGGCCCCTATCAAATCTCAAAGCTGCTGTCCGAGGCAAAGGTTGAAATCCCCGCTGTCCATCTGGCACGCTTTCAAGAGGGAGTAAACAGGACGAAGCCGGTCAAAGACCCCTACGGCTGGGGATCGTCCACCATTGTGAACATCCTGAAAAAGCGGGAATACCTGGGCCACACCATCAATTTCAAGACCCGCAAGCACTTCAAGGACAAGAAAAGCCACTATGTTGACGAAAGCGAGTGGACGATTTTCGAGAATACCCATGAGGCCATCATCGACCAGGAAACCTTTGACAATGTGCAGCGTATCCGGGCAAATGTCAGGCGTTACCCGGACGGCTGGGGCGATGCCCACCCTCTGACCGGCCTGATGTACTGCGCCGACTGCGGCGGCAAGATGTATGTCCATCGCGTCAATAACGGCAAGCGTGACCCACAGTTTACTTGCAGCCAGTACAGTAAGTACCCTATCGGCTCCCTTTGCCCCACACAGCACCGCATCCGGGCCGAGGCCGTCCTGACCCTGATAACCGATATGCTCCGGGCCATCGCGGAGTATTCTAAAAATGACCGGGCCGAGTTTATCCGCACCGTCCAGGAAACGCAGGCCGCCCAGCAGACCGCCGATATATCCAAGAAGCGGAAACGGCTGGCCGCCGCCCAAAAGCGGGCCGGGGAACTGGAAAAGCTGATTTGCAAAATCTATGAGGACAACGCCCTGGGCAAGCTGCCGGACGCCCGGTATGAGGCCCTGGACGCACAGTATGCCAAAGAGCAGGACGCTCTCAATGCGGAAATCACGGAACTGGAAAAGGCCGTTACCGGCTATGAGCAGAGCCGGAAATCTGCGGAGAAGTTTATTGCCCTGATTGATAAGTACGAGAATTTTGACACGCTGACAAACACCATGCTCAACGAGTTTGTAGAGAAAATCCTTGTCCATGAACGCGCCCGCAAAGGCAGCCAGGACACCACACAGGAGGTTGAAATCTACTTCAACTTTGTGGGCCGGTATATCCCGCCCGCCTTGCAGCCGGTTCCCCTGACCCCGGAGGAACAGGAAGAACTGCGGAAGAAGGAGGAACGCAAGGACAGGCTTCACCAGAACTACTTGCGCCGCAAGGCAAATGGCAAGCAGAAGGAATGGGAAGAACGCTACAACGCCAGGCGCAAGGCAAAAATGGATGCGGCAAAGGCCGCGATCCGGGCCGAGGACATGGAGAAGGGCATTTTTACCACCGTTAGCCAGTTACCCAGGCAGGAGCCGCGCAAGGCCACCGTATCGGCTAGCGCCGCAATTTAACCATCACAGTGCAAAGGAGAATGAACATGAGCGAATTGACTTATACCCGTTGCGGAGATTACTACATCCCCGATCTGAAACTGTCCGAGCAGCCGGAGGCCCCCATCGGCAAGTATGGCCGTATGCGGCGGCGCTACCTGAAGGAACACCGCCCCGGCCTTTACACCAGCCTGATTTTGTGCGAAAAGCTGTATCCGCACCTGTTGGAGATTGACCGGGCGGCGCGGGAGCGCATGGACGTCATGCTGCCCCGCATGATGGAGGCGGCGGGCGTGACCGAGGATTTGAAGGCCCGTGACCCCATGCGCTGGGTGGGGCTGATAAACACATTGAAAGCGCAGGCGGAGGAAATAATTATTACAGAAATCATTATGGAGTGATGAAGGGTGCGGGGAATATTCTCCGCACCTTTTATCAAATCGTGCTGCTTGTTGTCATTCCTGATATGCGGTAAAATATTTTTTGGGAACTTGTTTTTTGCGAGGTTTCTGTGACATTTGGGTGATACTCTACAAAGAAAAGGATGTGAGCGCATGAGAATTTTAGTGGTCGAGGATGACCGCCTTTTGAATAATACCCTTTGCTATAACCTGTCTGCCGCAGACTATGAGGTCGCTGCTGCTTTGACAAAAAGTGCTGCGGAACGTCTGTGTAAAAAACAGGAATATGATTTGATTGTCCTTGACATCAATCTGCCGGACGGAAACGGATTTGATTTTTGCCGGGATATAAAAGAACGGCACCCGGACACAGCGGTCATTTTCCTCACGGCTAACGATATGGAAAGCGATATGCTGAAAGGGTACGAGCTGGGGGCGGATGATTATGTGACAAAGCCCTTTCCCATGAGCGTATTCCAGAAAAAGGTGTCCGCTTTGCTGGCCCGTATCCGAAAACAGTCTGGCGGAGACTGCTACAATGACGGCGATCTGTTTATCAATTTTACGGAAATGACCGCCCTACTTCACGGGGAAAGCATCGCCTTTACCCCGATGGAGTACCGTCTTTTGAAGGTGCTGACGAAAAATCCGCAGATCGTTTTGACCCGGCAGGTGCTATTGGAAAAGCTGTGGGATATTGACGGAAACTTTGTGGATGAACACGCCCTGACTTCAACCATCAGCCGGGTACGAACAAAAATCGAAACAGAAGGCCGCCAGTACATCAAGACAGTGTACGGCATGGGCTACATGTGGATTGGAGGCTGGAACAAATGAAAACAGTAAAGTTATCAGTAAATAAGGCTTGTGTTGCCATCTGCGCGGTACTTGTTTTGCTTTCGTTGTTTTTACTGTCTGTCGTGTATTATTTGACGCAAAACACATTTGCACTGGTTTGTGTACTGCTCTATGTGGCCAGTGTTATCGGATGTATGGCCATATTTCTGACCTTTATACGCCGTAAACTAACCTTGTTTTCAGATGCCTTGTGCAAGCTGCTTGACGATATGATGTCAGCAGATCAGGCCCCGCCACAGTACACCGAGGAAGAAAACCTGTTTTATAAAATCCAGCACCGCCTTTCCCGTCTCTATGAAGTGCTGCGGGAAAGCAAAAGCAGCATTGCAAAGGAACGGGCCGACTTGCAGGAATTGATTTCGGATATATCCCATCAAGTCAAAACGCCGATTGCAAACCTGAAAATGTTGGACGCGACGCTGCTGGATCAGACGGTGACGCCGGAAAAGCAGAGAGAATTTCTTGTTGCTATGGACAGCCAGCTCGACAAGCTGGATTTTCTCATGCAGGCGCTGATTAAAACTTCCCGTCTTGAAACCGGCGTGATTTCTTTGGAGCCGCAGCCGCAGGCCATTTATGATACCCTTGCCGCGGCGCTGGGCGGTATTCTGTTGCACGCCGAGCAGAAAAAGATTGCAGTCACAGTGGATTGCCCGGAAACGGTCACTGCGGCCCATGACCGGAAATGGACAACCGAAGCCCTGTTCAACATTCTGGATAACGCGGTAAAGTACACGCCAGAGGGCGGGAAAATCCATGTGGCTGTCGTGAGTTTGGAAATGTATGTGAAGATTGATATTTCTGATACAGGCATTGGTATTCCCGAACAGCATCAAGGGACGATTTTCAAGCGGTTCTATCGTGAAAGCAGCGTACATGACGCCCCCGGTATTGGGATTGGTCTGTATCTGGCCCGTGAAATTATCACCCGGCAAGGCGGCTTTATCCGCGTATCTTCGGAACTCGGCACCGGCTCCACTTTTTCAGTTTTCCTGCCCCATTCTTGAAATGTCACAGGATTGTGACATTTCAAGGCGTTTTCAAGGGAAATTCAAGAACCGTTGTGACATTTCTGTGAGGATTGCATTTTACAATGGAACCATCAAAAAGAAAGGTGGTAGCACTTATGCCTATTTTACAAACAACAGATTTGAAAAAATACTATGGTGAAGAGCCAAACATTACGAAGGCTTTGGATGGCGTTTCCCTTTCGGTAGAACAGGGAGAATTTGTCGCCATTGTCGGTACATCCGGCAGCGGCAAGTCCACACTTCTGAACATGATCGGCGGATTGGATGTCCCTACTTCCGGCAAGGTCATTGTGGACGGCAGGGACTTGTCCACCCTGAAAGACGAGCAGCTTACCATTTTCCGAAGGCGGAAAATGGGCTTCATCTTTCAGAATTATAATCTTGTCCCCGTCCTCAATGTCTATGAAAACATTGTTCTGCCGGTGGAATTGGACGGCGATCAGGTGGACAATAACTATATGCAGGAAGTTGTTCGGATGTTGGGCCTGGAAGATAGGCTGAACAATATGCCGAATAATCTCTCTGGCGGCCAGCAGCAGCGCGTGGCGATTGCACGCGCTCTGGTATCGAAACCGGCGATTGTTTTAGCGGACGAGCCGACGGGCAACCTCGACAGCCGGACGAGTAATGATGTTCTTGGCCTGCTGAAAGTAAGCAGCCAGAAATTTCACCAGACCCTTGTAATGATTACCCATAACAACGAGATCGCCCAGCTTGCAGATCGGATTATCCGTATTGAGGATGGGAAAATTTCTGAATGATGGGGGTGTTGAAAATGAACGATATTTTATTTGGCAACAATAACAGACCCATTATTAAGAAATTGTCCAGGCGGTACTTTAAGGCCAGCAAAAGCAGGAATATCATTGCTATTGTTGCCATTATTCTTACAACCGTCTTGTTCACAACGATCTTCACACTGGGTTCCGGTTTAATTGATACGGTGCAAGACCAAAATATCCGAAAGATGGGCGGGGACGGTCAAGCTGTTCTCAACTACATTAGTGACGAAGTTTTTGATGATGTAAAGGGCAACGAATTGATTGACCGAATTGCCTATACAAAGGCAGTTTCTTACCATCTTAACAATCCGGGGCTTGCGAAATGGCGTTCTGATATGTGGTATATGGATGATACCGCATTGGAATTTGCCAGATACGAGCCGACAACAGGACACCGCCCCGAAGCTGAAAATGAGATCATAGCCGACACAAAGACATTAGAGGCATTGGGGGTTCCGGCTGAAATCGGCGCGACAGTCACCCTTGATTATGAAATCAAGGGCAAGAAGTACACAACTGATTTTACACTGTGCGGCTTTTGGGAAACAGACAGCCTAAGTAATATCGGACGTATTATCATATCGAAAGCCTTTATAGATAGCCATGCCGACTTACTCACCTATACCTATCCTGTGGACAATGATTATTCTGGCATTGTGACGGCGTATATCATGTTCCGTGGCAGCGGCTCCGTAGAAGAAAAATTGCAGCAGCTCCTTACAGAAACCGGCTACACCTGTGACACGCTTGGAGGACAGCCCACAGACGAAAACTATATTGTCGCCCGTGTCAGTCCCGCTTATCAAAGCAGCCCTATCAGTGAAAATTCCGCCCTGTTTATTGCCGGTATTGTGGGAATACTCGCGATTATGGCAACAGGCTATTTGATTATCTACAATATTTTTCAAATCTCTGTTATTCAAGATATTCAGTCTTACGGGCAGCTTAAAACATTGGGAACCACGAGGCGGCAGATCAAAAAGATTATCAACAAACAGGCCCTGCTTCTGTCTGCGGTAGGTATCCCCATTGGCCTGATTATCGGCTTTTTCATTGGCCGCGCTTTAGTTCCGGCTCTGATGAACGGCACAACTTATACTTCCGACGCTGGCGTTGTGGTGACAGTAAATCCGCTGATATTCATTGGCTCGGCTATCTTTGCTTTTGTTACTGTTTCTATCAGTGTGCGAAAACCAGCTAAAATAGCGGGAGCGATCTCACCGATTGAGGCTATCCGCTACACAGAAAATGACGCAGGCGCATTTCAAACAAAGAAGCGTCTGGCTGTAAAAAAATCAACCAGCGGCGCAAAAATTCATCGGATGGCCTTGGCAAATTTGGGGAGAAATCGAAAACGAACAATCCTTGTAATCGTGTCTATGACATTGAGCTTGGTACTGTTTAACACCGTATTTACTCTATCCAGTGGTTTTGATATTGATAAGTATGTTGAGAAGTTCTTAAACAAGGATTTTATCATTTCTTCCGCGGACTATTTCAACTATAACTTCGCCCGCAGTGAAACATACTTGTCCGAAACCTTTATCAGTGCAGTCCAACAACAGGACGCCTACGAGGATGGCGGCAGACTATATTCCAGCAAGGTGACAGAAGAAAGATTTTCCGCTGAAACAGACGCCGTAACAAATTACAACAAGGACGAATATGGAAATCCTCTTATTGCTCTGTATGGGGCAGACGATTTTCTTCTAAACTCGATGGATGTAGTCGAGGGCGAAATTGATTGGGACGCTCTTAAAACGGGAAAATACACGCTGTACGCGCTTACAATGGATGACAATGGGAATATAATTGACAATCCATCTATCCATGTTGGAGATACGATCACCTTTCATCACTGGAAGATGAACGGGTTAGCCGGTACACTGGATAACAGCTTTGACCTTACCGTTATGGCAAAAGTTCTTATCAATGAAAATACCGATACAGAGCGAAACACGGGCGCGGCACGTTTTTATTTGCCCACAGAACAGTTCAAGCCGCTCTGCCTCAATCTCCTTTTGGTAAGTTTTCCGTTCAATGTTAAGGACGGGACGGACAGCGATATGAACAGCTTTTTAAGCAACTATGTGGAAAATATTGAGCCAAGTATGGACTATGAATCGAAAGAAACCTATGTTCAGTCTTTTAATAGCATGACATCCCTTATTATTACAATCGGCGGTGCTTTAAGTGTTATTATTGGTCTGATCGGTATAGTTAATTTCATCAACTCGGTATTGACAAGCATTATTACGCGGCAAAAAGAATTTGCTATGCTCCAAAGTATTGGCATGACAGGCAGACAGCTCAAACGGATGTTGTCCTATGAGGGCTTGTATTATGCTGTGGGAACAATTATAGCCTCGTTGATCGTTGGGGTGCTGTTCTCTCTAATCATTGTGCAGGCGATAGCAAGTAGTTTCTGGTTCTTCACTTATCACTTTGTAATTTGGCCGATGTTGATTGTTTATCCGTTTCTTATCTGCTTGACAGTAATTATTCCCACAATTCTTTACCGACAATTTGCCAAAAGCAGCATTATTGAAAGGCTTCATCAAAATTGAGTTTGTCCGGCATAGGTAGCTGAATAAGGACATCTAAATAAGCGACTGAATCCATTAGAAAACCGGGGGCATTCTGCCTTCGGTTTTCTAATTGTCACAAACTTGCGAGATTTCAGCGTGTTATTATGTCGAAACGCTGTTATGCTGTGAGGATTTTGTGAGGATTATAGGCTAAGATATAAGAAATTGAGGAAAGAATGTACTGCCCGGCGGCAGAAAAGAAAAAACCGCCGAAGGGCAGGCTGCTTAACACGCCCATAATGTCTGGAACGGCGGTATCATGGAGGTATCGCCGTGTTTCTTTGCATCGTTCATCCGCCTAATTTGTTAAAAAAAGCCCAGCCACCGAACCTGCCCCGTCTGGCAGCCAGTGCGAAAATTGTCACAATGTAACTGAATACCGTGTTTTTTGCGCTCGAATAGCTTCATGCTGTCCGGGCGCTTTTTCATACCTGTGGGGCCGGAACATCGGGCCAACATGGCCCGAACCTTGCCCCCGGTGTCGTTCCCCGCCGCCCCGTTCAGATTTTCCCGCAAAAATCTGAACGGAGGAAAGGCAGATGGAAGTCACCATCAATTATAACGGACAAGCTGTGGCCGTGGAGGTCACACTGGAAGTCTATGAATTTCTTGACCGGGCCGACCACAAAGCCGAGAACCTGTCCCATGAGCAGCGGCGGCATTGGGATGGCCGGGAGTTTGACGAATACATAGTTGCCACCGAGGGCGTGGGTATCT
>OJQY01000018.1_pt1 | contig 154867 bp, 133 predicted proteins | sample 1599091 | NCBI WGS metagenome assembly OJQY01 (sample SAMN03922524, study PRJEB24848) | human gut metagenome | isolation source: stool sample | host: Homo sapiens | place: Germany | collected 2010-02 | reverse complement strand
GATTTGTATAAGAGACAGTGTTATAATTATGTACCTGTTATAGACGGCGGATACCGCTTTTACCGGCGGGCTTCCGCTTTATTTATCATACACACGAACGCTTGGGTTATTTTATATGATATTGTTTAGAAAGGAAGATTTGTTTTGAAAATCAGAATCGCAATTGCGGGGTATGGCAACCTGGGCCGCGGCGTAGAAAGCGCAGCCGCTCAAAGCGGCGATATGGAGCTTATCGCGCTGTTTACCAGAAGAGACCCCAAAAGTATAAGGACCGAAACCGGCGTGCCCGTTTATTCCATGGAGGAAGCCCTGAAGCTGCGGGATAAAATCGACGTAGTGGTGCTTTGCGGAGGCAGCGCGAACGACCTGCCGCAGCAGACGCCGGAGCTTGCGCAATTTTTTAATGTGGTCGACAGCTTCGATACCCACGCAAAAATCCCGGAGCATTTCAGCAAGGTGGATGAAGCGAGCCGCAAGAGCAGAAAAATCAGTATTATCTCCGTCGGCTGGGACCCGGGACTGTTTTCACTCAACCGTATGTTTGGACAGGCTATCCTCCCGGACGGACAGGATTATACGTTTTGGGGCAAGGGTGTAAGCCAGGGCCATTCGGACGCCATCCGCCGTATCCCGGGCGTCAGGGACGCGCGGCAATATACCATTCCGGTGGAAGATGCGCAGAACAGTGTGCGCCGCGGTGAAAACCCTGCGCTCACCACCCGCCAGAAGCATACGCGCGAATGCTTTGTCGTGGCGCAGGACGGCGCGGATTTAAAGGCAATAGAAGAGGCCATCAAAACCATGCCGAATTATTTTGCGGACTACGATACGACGGTCCACTTTATCAGCGAAGAAGAATTGCAGAAGAATCATAAGGGCATTCCGCACGGCGGCGTGGTGTTCAGAAGCGGCGTAACAGGTCTTGAACATCAAAATAAGCACATTATAGAGTACCGCCTGCAGCTCGATTCCAACCCGGAATTTACCGCCAGCGTGCTCACCGCCTACGCCAGGGCGGCGTACCGCCTCAACAGGGAAGGGCAGTACGGCTGCAAGACCGTTTTAGATATCGCGCCCGCGTACCTGCATCCGGGAACGCCGGAAGAGCTGCGAGAAACATTACTGTAAATACAATAACGGGGGAACGTGCAATGAAACAGGATATGATCGTAATTTTAGACCTCGGCAGCCACGAAAATACAAAAATTGCCCGCGTCATCAGGGAGCTTGGCGTATACAGCGAAATCAAGCCGCATGATATTACCGCAGCTGAGCTTAACACCCTGCCGAACGTCAAGGGCGTTATTTTAAGCGGCGGGGAGAACAATATCGTCGACGGAGAGCCAATCGGCGTTACAGAAGATTTATATACCGCGGGATATCCGGTGCTTTCCTTGAACCATGCGGCCGCCCGTGTCGAAAATATTGCTTTTCCGCAGGATGAAGCAAAGCTCAAAGAGTTACTCAGGGAATTTGTTTTCGATACCTGCAAGGCACAGGCCAACTGGAACATGAAAAACTTTATTCAGGACCAAATAGAGCAAATCCGCCGGCAGGTCGGCGGTAAAAAAGTGCTGCTTGCGCTCTCCGGCGGCGTTGATTCCTCAGTCGTCGCAGCCCTGCTGATTCAGGCGATAGGGAGCCAGCTCACCTGCGTGCATGTCAATCACGGGCTGATGCGCAAGGGGGAATCCGAAGCCGTTATTGAGGTGTTCCAAAACCAGCTTCACGCTAACCTCGTATATGTGGACGCGGTCGAGCGTTTCCTAACAAAGCTCGAGGGCGTTTCCGACCCGGAGCAGAAGCGTAAAATCATCGGAGCGGAGTTTATCCGCGTATTCGAGGAAGAAGCGCGCAAGCTTGACGGAATCGAATTTCTCGCGCAGGGTACGATTTACCCCGATATTATCGAATCAGGTACAAAGACAGCGAAGACGATTAAATCCCACCATAATGTCGGCGGCCTGCCGGAGGACTTGCAGTTCAAGCTGGTCGAACCGCTTTACCAGCTCTTTAAGGACGAGGTACGCGCTTGCGGGCTGGAGCTTGGCCTGCCCTACGAGATGGTTTACCGCCAGCCGTTCCCTGGCCCGGGGCTCGGGGTACGCTGTCTCGGTGCGATTACGAGGGACCGTTTAGAGGCTGTGCGCGAGTCCGACGCAATTCTGCGCGACGAGTTTGCAAAGGCAGGACTCGATAAAAAGGTCTGGCAGTATTTTACCGTTGTGCCTGATTTTAAATCGGTCGGCGTAAAGAACAACGAGCGCAGCTATGACTATCCCGTCATTATCCGCGCGGTCAATACAGTAGACGCGATGACCGCCACAGTTGAACAGCCCGATTGGCCGGTATTGATGAAAATTACAGACCGCATCCTGGCGGAGGTTCCGCAGGTCAACCGCGTGTGCTATGATATGTCTCCGAAGCCGTGCGCAACCATCGAATGGGAGTAAATATGCAAAATTTGAAACGCTGCGCCTGGTGCGAGGACGGCGGAATTATGCAGGCGTATCACGACGAAGAATGGGGCGTTCCCGTGCATGACGACCGCAAGCAGTTCGAATTTATTTTGATGGAGGTCATGCAGTGCGGCCTGAACTGGCTGATGATGCTCAAGAAAAGGGAAACCTTTAAGCGATGCTTTGACGCGTTCGATTATGAAAAAATTGCCTGTTATGGCGAAGACAAAATCCAAAGCATTATGGAAACGCCGAATATGATCCGCTCCCGAAGGAAAATCGACGCGGCCATCCATAACGCGGTACGGTTTCTTGCGGTTCGTGAGGAATTCGGAACCTTTGACCGTTACCTTTGGAGCTTTACGGATAACCGAACGGTACTTTATAATGAACATGAAAAGGGAAACCTGCCTGCAAGAACAGAACTGTCTGACCAAATCAGCAAGGACCTTAAAAAACGCGGCTTTAAGTTTTTGGGCTCTATTACGGTATATGCCCATATGCAGGCCTGCGGGATTATAAACGACCACACGGAAGACTGCCATTGCTACAGAAAATTGCTTGACGGCTGCCCCGTTATCCGAATGGAAGACGGCGCATAAGTATAAATAAATCAAGACCGGGCGGATGAAAAGCGCTGTGCTACGTGCTTTTTGTCCGCTTATTTGCATCCATATTTTTGTAGTGCGGCTGTCAGGCAGGCGAAAAATATTGATACCACAGCTATTGACTTCTACATCCTGTTGAGGTATGATATATCCAACAAGTATAACAAATCATACTTTTCATACGAGGAGGAGTTAAGATGAGCGAAGGCATGCCCCAGGGCAAATATGCATGGACGGCCAAAGTGGGCGAAAAGGGGCAGATTGTAATTCCAAAGGAAGCGAGAGAGGTATTCGATATCAAGCCCGGCGACACGCTGCTGCTGCTTGGTGATATCAACCAGGGTATCGCTATCGTCAACAACAGCGCGTTCAAGCACTTTGCGGAAGCGATTTTTAATGCCCAGGCAGGTACGACAAATCCGACGGAAGAAGAGGAGAAATAATATGGCTCCGCTATTGTCTGTAAACGGACTCTGTAAGCAATATGAGAGCTTTGCGCTCAAAAACATGTCCTTTGAGGTCCGGCCCGGTTCCATTACAGGGTTTATCGGGCGCAATGGCGCGGGTAAAACGACAACGCTGAAATCTCTGCTCAATTTCGTTCATCCGGACAAGGGCGGTATCCGTTTTTTTGACCGGCCTTTTTCTGAAAACGAGATGGAAATCAAGCAGCGGATTGGCTTTGTCACCGGCGGCATCGATTATTACCCGCAGAAAAAGCTCCATACCATAGCCTCTGTAACGAAACGGTTTTACAGCGGCTGGGACGACAACGCTTTTCAAAGCTATATGGCGGCTTTTGGCCTTGACGGACAAAAGACCCCGCGTGAGCTTTCAGAGGGAATGAAGGTGAAGTTTGCCCTAGCCCTGGCGCTTTCACATAACGCGGAGCTTTTGATTCTAGACGAACCAACCAGTGGCCTGGACCCTGTTTCGCGCGACGACCTGCTCGACGTTTTTCTATCGCTTGCGGAGGAAAAACAGGTCGGGATTCTGTTCTCGACGCATATTACATCTGATTTGGAAAAGTGCGCGGACCATATCGTCTATATCAAAAACGGGATAATCATCGAGGATGGCGAAATCGAAGCAATAAAACAGAGGTTCCGCCTTGTCGCGCTTCAAAAAGAGCAGGATGCGGCAATGTTTTCTGGGAAACTGATTGGTATGAAAAGAAACCGCGACGGCTATACGGCGCTTGTAAGAACGGAGGCTTTGCCGCTTTCTGGATTGAATCCGTGTCCGGCTGACCTCGAATCTATTATGGTTCATCTGGAAAAGGAGTGAATAGCTTGAAAAATTTATTATATAAAGAGCTGCGCCTTTCGCTTCATCCCGCGTCGGTCATGTTCCTGGGCCTTTCGGCTATGATGCTGATTCCGAATTACCCGCTCTTTGTGACGTTCTTTTACACCAGCCTCGGCGTCTTTTTTATTTGTTTAACCGGGCGAGAAAACAAGGATATCGACTATACGATGGCGCTGCCTGTCCGTAAACGAAATATTGTGGGCGCGCGGATTTTGCTGGTTGTCCTGCTCGAAGCCGCGCAGCTGCTGCTTGCCGTGCCGTTCGCGGTTCTGCGCAGTGTTTTGATTTTGGAAAGCAACGCGGTCGGAATGAACGCAAACGCCGCTTTCTTTGGCTTTGCGCTCCTTATGCTCGGCCTGTTCAACTTTTTCTTTTTCACGAAATACTACAACGATACAAGCAAGGTTGGGCTGTCTTTCTTATATGGATGCATCGCGTTTACGGTATGTATGCTGATTGTCGAAACCTGCGCACACATCGTCCCCTTTGTGCAAATCGAGCTGAATCACCCGGGGGAGCAGTATCTTGTCCCAAAGCTGGTTGTGCTGCTGGCAGGCGCTGCGGCGTTTGTACTGCTGACGCTGCTTGCGTACCGGCGTTCGGCAAAAACGTTTGAAGCGCTGGATTTATAAAACAAAGTGAGAAACAAAAAACGAGCCGGAACTTTATCTTAAAAGTTCCGGCTCGTTTTTTCACTCTATCATTACGCCTCCACACAAATCAGCTTAATATTGTTTTGCATAAAAAGCTGTTCCCATTGCTCGTTTGGTTTTTTATCGGTTATAACGGTATCGATGTCCGAAAAGCTGCAAATACGGTAAAACGCGGGCCGTTCCAGCTTTGTATGGTCAACCAAAAGGATTTTCTGCTGGCAGACGTTCATCATGGTTTTGCGCACCTCGGCCTCGGCGTCGGAATAATCCATGGCGCCGTGGCTCATAGAAAGGCCCGTGCATGAGAAAAAGAGCTTTGACGCCCAAAAATCCCTGACAAAGCTTTCCGCCTGGCTGCCTACCATCGACAGGGAATGGTGGCGAAGCTTTCCGGAAATACCGTAAACCGCCACGTTTTCATATTCCGCCAAAGCGGAAATAGCGCGGATACCGTTTGTAATGACGGTCAGGTTGGATTTATCGCCGAGAAAACCGCAGATTTGCCTCGTCGTCGTCGAGGAATCGAAAAACACGGTATCCTGGTTCTTGATGAGGGAAGCGGCTGCCTGCGCAATTTTTGTTTTTGCGTTCTTTTGCTCGGCTTCCCGCACAACCAGCGGGATTTCCGCGTGGTCGCCCTCTACCAGCATCACGCCGCCGTAGGTCCTTTTCACAAGACCCTGCTGCTCAAGCTTTTCCAAATCCCGCCGGATGCTCGCCGTGCTGATATAGAAGCGCTTCGCGAGCTCGTTGATTGAAATAAACTTGTTTTTCTTCAGGATTTCCATAATTTCATTTTGCCGCTCTAAGGTAAACATGTTGCACACTCCTGTTCATTTGTGTAATTTTAATAGGCGAACAATGTCGAATTATCAATTTTATCGCACACAGTTGACATATAAAACGGGGGTAACTATAATAAAACTGTACAAAAGAGAGATGCAAAAAGAGCAATGAAAGAAATATTGCAGAAAAATGAAACCTGTTGTCTTTAGTATAGCGAGATAAAACGCGAATTTCAATAGATAACAGAGAAAACTTGCAAAATTTTGAAAGAAGTGTTACAGATGAAAGCCTGCGTACTCCATGCAGCCGGCGATCTCCGTTTTGAAGAGGTGGCAAAGCCGCAGCCAAAACAAGGCGAGGTGCTCGTACATATTATGGCAAGCGGTATCTGCGGAAGCGATATTCCCAGAGTCCTTACAAAAGGCACCTATCACTTTCCTACGATTCCTGGGCATGAGTTTGCGGGAGTCGTCGAAGAAATAGGGGAGGGAGCCGACCCGTCATGGCTTCATAAGCATGTCGCTGTGTTTCCGCTTTTACCTTGTTTTTCTTGTGCGTCTTGCCGGACCGGCAATTACGCGCAATGTGAGAGCTACAGCTATTTCGGCTCACGCTGCGACGGGGGCTTCAGCGAGTATCTCGCGGTTCCTGTTTGGAACCTCGTGGAGGTATCGAAGGAGGTTCCCTTTGAACAGGCCGCCATGTGCGAGCCGGCGGCCGTCGCTTACCACGCGATGGCAAAGGCGGCGCTGCGTCCCGGCGACAATGTCCTGGTGGTCGGCGCGGGGACAATCGGCCTGATGACGGCTATGTGGTGCCGCGCGGCAGGCGCGGGTGAGGTGATAATCGCGGACATCAGCGCCAGGCATCTGGAGCTGGCGCGAGAACTCGGCTTTTCCTGCACGGTGGACACGCAAAGGGAAGAGATTCAGGACGCGCTTTTGAAGCTGACAGGCCGCAGGTTTGTCAACGCGGCGTTTGAATGCGCGGGCGTATCCCCGGCGCTTGAAACCTGCCTGAACGCGGCGGATATATTCGGAAGGGTCGTGACGGTCGGAAATCCAGGCGGCGAAATGCGCCTTTCCCAAAACGCGTATTGGTGTATTCTCAGAAAAGAGCTGAAGCTTTACGGTACCTGGAATTCCTTGTACGGCGGCACCGACAACGACTGGACGCGCGTTATTCAAGGGATAGAGACAGGAAAAATTGCGCTCGGTCCGCTCGTTACCCACCGTTTTGCGCTCGCACAGCATAAAGAGGCGTTTGACGCGCTTGTTTCAAAAGACGAATTTACTGTAAAAGTCATGTTTATCAATCAATGAAAGGGATGGAGAGATGAAAGCTGCAGTTTTGGAAGAGCTGGGAAAGCTGGTTGTAAAGGAAGTCCCGACGCCCCTGTGCGACGACGACAGCGCTTTGGTCAGGGTCCGCGCGTGCGCGGTATGCGGTTCTGATTTGAGAATCTACCGCAGCGGCAACAACAGGGTGAATTTACCACAGATATTAGGCCATGAAATTTCCGGCGAGGTAGTCAAAACCGGAAAGAATATTGATAAAATAAAGGTCGGGGATAAAGTCGCAATCGGCGCCGACATCCCCTGCGGAAAATGCTCCTTTTGCGAGGACGGCATCGGCAATAACTGCCAGACGAATTACGCGATGGGCTACCAGTACGCCGGCGGGTTTGCCGAGTATGTGCTGCTCAACAAAATGGTAATGGAGCAGGGGCCCGTCCATGTTATCCCGCCTGACGGCAATTTCGACGAATACGCGCTGGCCGAGCCGCTCGCCTGTGTTTTAAACGCGATGGAGGAATCGCGTATAACGCTTGGCGATACCGTCGTCATCATCGGCTGCGGCCCTATCGGCTGTATGATGATACCGGTAGTAAAAAGGATGGGAGCTGCAAAGGTCATATGTGTAGAACGCGCGGCTGAACGCCAGGAAACGGCTATTAGAAACGGTGCGGATGTGATTGTCAACCCATCCGAATGCGATATTGTGGAGGCGGTCCTCAACGAAACGCAGGGCTTGGGCGCAGACGTTATCTTTACCGCGACACCTGTGCCGGAAATGCAGGAACGCGCCATCCGTATGGCAAAGAACCGGGCGCGCATCAATTTCTTCGGCGGGCTTCCGGCGGAGGCCTCCAATGTAACAATCAACACAAACCTCATTCACTATAAAGAGCTGTTTGTCCACGGCTCGCACGGCTCGCTGCCGCGGCAGCACCGTAAGGCGGTGGAGCTAATCCGCAGCGGAACCATCGACGTCAAGCCTTTTATCACGCACAGCTTTTCGCTCGACGACATTCAAAAGGCGTTTGATACGGCGGCCTCCCGCGCGTGTATGCGCGTGGTGGTGCATCCCTGAGGAGGTATATGTATATGAAGGCAAAGCTTTCTCCCTCCATGATGTGCGCGGGCCTTTTGGAAGTTCCGCAGGTGCTTGAGACGTTTGAACGCGAGGGCATCGAGTATTTGCATATGGATGTGATGGACGGGCAGTTCGTTCCGAATTTCATGCTTGGGACGGATACGGTCAGGCAGATGCGCAGCGCTTCTACTATTCCGCTCGACATCCACCTGATGGTGGAACGCCCGGAGGAAAAGCTTGCGTGGTTTGATTTAAAGCCCGGGGAGCTCGTTTCCGTCCATGCGGAGAGCACGAGGCATTTACAGCGCACGCTTGCGAAAATCAGGGAAACAGGCGCCCGGCCGATGGCTGCCATAAATCCGGCGACACCGCTTTGTATGATTGAAGAGGTGCTGTGCGATGTGGACGGCGTGCTGGTCATGACGGTCAATCCCGGCTTTGCGGGGCAAAGGCTCGTAACGCAAACGCTCGAAAAGATAACCCGCCTGCGCGGTATGCTCGACGATAAAGGGCTTACAGATGTAATGATTGAGGTCGACGGCAACGTCAGCCTTGAAAACGCGCTGAAAATGCGCAAAGCGGGCGCGGACATCTTCGTCGCCGGAACCTCGTGCCTGTTCCAAAAGGGCGATTTAACGCAGCGTATCCAGGAGTTCCGCGAACTCATTCAATAAAGCGGGTGGAAAAGATGTACATAGGACTCGATATCGGGACCTCCGGCGTAAAGGCGGTGCTGTTTTCCGAAACGGGTGAAATGATAAAGCGCGCCTGCCGGGAATATCCGGTGCGCGGGGAAGGGCAGCAGCTTGAGCTGTGCCCGCAGGAGGTCTGCGGCGCGGTGACAGAAGCGCTGCGCGGGCTTTCCGATACGGGCTGTGAAATACGCGCAATCGGTATTTCCTCTTTAGGGGAAGCGTGCGTTTTGCTCGATAAAGACGGAAACGTCCTGCGAAACTCCATCCTGCCCGGAGACAAACGCGGCGCGGAGTATCTTCCTGAAATCAAAAAGAATGAAAACGAGATTATAAAAACAACGGGGCTCCCGCTCAACGCTACCTATTCGCTCCTAAAGCTGTTATGGGTGCGCGAGCACGAACCCGAGCTATATGAAAAAACAAAGCGCGTCATGCTGTTTGGCGATTATATCGCGTATATGCTGACGGGGGAAGCATGTATTTCTTTCTCGCTTGCTTCCAGGACTTTAGCGTTCGACATCCACGAAATGAAGTTTCCTTCTTCTTTATTTGGTTGTTCTGGAATCAATCCGGCGCTGTTTTCCTCTCCGGTAAACCCGGAGAGGAAAATCGGCGGACTCCTTCCAAAAATCGCGCGGCAAACAGGCATTCCTTCGGGAACACCTGTATACGCGGGCGGGCATGACCAGCCCTGCGCGGCAATCGGCGCGGGCGCGTTTTACAAAGGGGAGGCGGCCGATTCCATAGGAACCTCGGAATGTATTACGGCTGTGCTTGGGGAAGAGAAGCTTGAACCGAAATTTATTAAGGCTACAAACTTTCCGTGCGAGCCGTTTTTGGTAAACGGCATGTTTAACACAATCGCGTTTACCCATACGGCGGGCAGGCTGCTCAAATGGTTTACAGAAAGCGTGATGCAAACCGGCAAGGTGGAGAGCTTTCACGCGCTCGACCTCCGGTGCAAGGAAAGTCCGTCGGGACTGTTGGTTCTGCCGCACTTTTCCGGCGCCGGCACACCGACGATGGACCATCTTTCGGTCGGCGCGATTGCCGGGCTGAACCTCCATACCTCAGCAATTGACATTTACCAGGCAATTATGGAAAGCGTAAGCTATGAAATGAAAACAAATCTGGACAGGCTTTCCCAAAACGGGATAAAGCTCCACCGGATTTACGCGGTCGGCGGCGGGGCAAGCTCCGACGTTTGGCTGCAATATAAAGCGAACATTTACGGCGTTCCCGTCCGCGCTACAAAATGCAAGGAGGCAAGCGCTCTGGGCGCGGCAGCCGCGGCGGCGGTCGGTGATGGATGCTACGGCAGTATGGAAGAAGTGTGTCAAAATATGGTGCACGTGAAAAAGGAATATCTGCCGGATATAAAGCTTACTTCGGCTTTTTCCGAGGAGTACGAGAAATACAAGAGACTGTATGAGCAAATCAAAGGGATTTACCGGGAGGGATGATAGCGGTGAAAAAGCTTGCAATCGGTACGTGGGCATACATCTTCGGCCCGTATGAAAGCCATCCAATCGATTTTGAAACCGTGGCGGAAACACTTTCGGAGATTGGGTTCGACGCGGTAAGCATCGCGGGATTTCGCCCGCATATTCTGGTAGACGACTATGAAACGCCGGAAAAACAAAAAGAGCTGCTGTCACTGCTCCAAAGGACAGGTCTTCGGGCGGCGGAATTTTCGCCAGACCCGTGCGGGCTCAATCCGGTGATAGACCCAAAACCCTATATACAGCGGATGAAGCGCAATATCCTGTTCCTTGAGCAGTGCGGCTTTCCAATGCTGCGGCTCGACACAGCGTGCCCGCCCATCCTGCCGGAAAACGTAAGCTACAACCAGGCGTATGCAAGGACAGTAGAAACCTTCCGTGAGCTTTCCGCCTTTGCGGGACAGCACCATGTGAAAGTCGTCTGGGAGTTTGAACCGGGCTTCCTGTTCAATAAACCAAGTGAAATTCTTTCTATATTAAAGGACGTGCCGGATAAAAACTTCTCCATTCTGTTCGATTCATGCCACGCGCACATGTGCAGCGTGGTCGGCGCAAGGCAGCTGGGCGAAAGAGAAACGCTCCAGGGCGGCGTGATTGAACTGATGCGAAAGCTTGAAGGACGCATCGGCATGGTGCATTTAATCGATTCCGACGGAACCCTGCACGATGATGATACCTCCACCCACGCCCCGTTCGGCGACGGCGTGCTCGATATGGACGCAATCTACCAAGAACTGCTGAAGCCCGAAATATACAGCGGCGAATTTATTTCAATCGACCTTTGCTTCTGGGCGGACGCCTGGAACGTAACGCGCCGCTGCTACGATTATATAAGGAAGCTGCAAAAGAAGTATGAAAGCTGACGCACAGCAACAGAAAAGAAGAAGGAGGATGCCATATGCCAAACAGAGAAATGATGGCGAACGTATTCTATGAGCCGGAACACATGGAGTACCAAAAAACGGACATACCGCAAATCTCTGAGACAGAGGTGCTCATAAAGGTAAAAGCGTGCGGCATCTGCGGCTCTGACGTTTCCTATTACTTTGGGAAAAGCCCGCTGGAAACGCCTGACGGCAAGGGTCCGCTCATTATCGGTCACGAAATAAGCGGAGAGATTGCCGAGGTGGGCTCCTATGTCGCGCAAAAGGGCTTTTTCAAGCCCGGCGACCGTGTAACGCTCAATCCGCCGCAGCCATGCAATACCTGCGCGATGTGCCGCAAAACAAAGGTGAACCTTTGCGAGAACACCTCGACCATCGGCGTAAGCGTTAACGGCGGCTTTGCGCAGTACGTCAAGGTCGGGTACGCAAACGTATTCAAGCTGCCCGAGGGGATGAGCTACCAGGAGGGCGCGATGGCTGAACCGCTTGCGTGCGCCTGCTACGGCATCGAGAACCTCGATGTGCAGATTGGCGATTTTGTCGTCGTCATAGGTTCGGGCGCGATGGGCATTATGATGGCCCAGCTGTGTAAGCTGCGCGGCGCGGGAAAGGTGCTGGTTACCGATATTGAGGATTTCCCGCTTACCATGGCGAAACAGACGGGAGCCGATTATGTTTGTAACACGCTGAAAAAAGATTCATTGTACTATACACCGGACATAAAAGAAACCGTAAGAGAACTGACAGGCGGGCTGTATGCTGACCGAGTTATCGTACCGACCAGCGCAAAGGCTGCTTATCAAAACGCCTTTGAGGTTTCGGGAAAGGCTTCTACCATCGTTTTCTTCGGCCTGCCGGGTGAGCGGGACGTCATAGAGGTGCCCGCGCTTGAAACGCTGACCTCCAACAAGACCATCCGCTTTTCGTGGCTTGCTCCCTTCACCTGGAACACGGCGATGAAGGCGCTGGAGTCCGGTAAGCTGCAAATAAAACCGCTGATTACCCACACCTTCCCGCTTGAAGATACCGTAAAGGGCATAGAATTCATGCATTCCGGCGCGAAGGACAAAATCAAAGGTATGATTTTGCTGGAGAAAGAAGGGTAGCCCATGGGACGCGACACGATTTTAGAGATGAAGGGAATCGATAAAAAATTCGGCGACGTCCAGGTTCTGTTCGGGGTGGATTTCTGCCTTCAAAAGGGGGAAATCAAAGGCCTTATTGGGGAAAACGGTGCGGGTAAATCCACGCTGATGAAAATCCTTACGGGCGAGTACCAGAAAAACGCTGGCGAAATCATCCTATATGGGAAGCCAACGGAAATTTCAAGCCCCAGGAACGCGCTCGACCTCGGCATTTCGATGGTTTACCAGGAGCTCAATAACGCGCCGGATATGACGATTGCTGAAAATATGTTTATCGGCCGCGAAATTAAGAAGCGCGGATTTGCGGATAAGAAAGAGATGAACCGCCGCGCGCGGCAGTATCTTCAGGATTTCGACCTCGACTTTTCCCCGATGCGGCGTATGCGCGATTTGTCTGTTTCAGAAATGCAGATGGTAGAAATTGCGAAAATCGTTTCTTACGATTCGAAAATCATCGTAATGGACGAGCCGACTTCCTCGATTACCAGGGGCGAGACGGAAAAGCTTTTCAAGCTCATCCATAAGCTCAAGGACAGGGGAATCAGTATCATCTATATTTCCCATAAGCTCGACGAGCTGTTCGAGCTGACCGATACCATATCCGTCATGCGCGACGGCTACATGGTACATACGGATGAAACGAAAAACATGACGGAGGACGACCTAATCCGCCTGATGGTCGGCCGTAAGATAGAAGATATTTTCCCGCCGAAGAACAATGAGTTCGGGGAAACGATTCTCAAGGTGGACGGGCTTACAAGAAAGGGCGAATTCGAGAATGTGAGCTTCAGCGTCAGGCGCGGAGAAATCGTGGGCTTCGCTGGTCTTGTAGGCGCCGGGCGTACGGAAACGATGATGACGCTCTTCGGTGAAAGAAAGCCCGACGGCGGCTCTGTAGAGGTCAAGGGCAAGCACATGGTAATCAAGAGCCCGGCACACGCGGCGGCGCAGAAAATCGCGCTGATACCGGAGGGACAGAAGCAGTACGGCCTCGATTTGATTTCAAGCGTGAGCGACAACATCGAGTTCGCCGTGGAAAAGGAAAACAGCAAATGGGGCGTTTTCCTCAACAAGAAAAAGAAAATGCAGGACACGGAAGAAATGGTCGGCGCGCTGTCCATCAAATGCAGCTCAGTTTTACAGCCGGTCATGTCCTTGAGCGGCGGCAACCAGCAGAAAATCGTATTGGCAAAGTGGCTGCTCTCCGACCCCGATATTATTATTCTGGATGAGCCGACAAGGGGCATCGATATCGGGGCGAAGATAGAAATTTACAAAATCATCAATAATCTTGCGCTCAGCGGAAAGGCGGTCGTCCTGGTATCTTCCGAGCTCAATGAAATCATTGGCTTAAGCAACCGTGTCATCGTCATGTACGAAGGAAAAATTACAGGTGAGCTTTCCGGTGAAGAAATCGAACAGGAGAACATCATGTCCTATGCGCACGCTTATAACAACGGGGGTGGAGAGCAATGAATTTGTCGCTCAGAAAAACTAAAGTAGAGAGCTTTCTGCAAAAAACGGCAATCCTTTGGGTGCTGCTGCTCTTATGTATCGCGATGACCATCTTTTCTCCGACATTTATTACGCCGCAGAACCTGATGCTCATCATCAAGCAAAGCTCCATTACGGGAATACTCGCAATCGGTATGACGTTGGTCATCCTGACTGGCGAAATCGACCTGTCGGTCGCGTCCATCATCGCGTTCAGCAGCGTCTGCTCCGCCATGTTCGGCGGCCTTGCCGACCAGAACATGCCGCTCATCCTTCCAATCCTCGTCGGCCTAGCCGCGGGCGTTTTGTTCGGGCTGATTAACGGCTTTGCGGTATCTTACCTGAAAATCCCGTCGTTTATTATGACCCTTGCTTCTATGATGATTGCAAGGGGCGTCGCAAAGGTCTTATGTAACGGTAAGCCGGTGTTCGGTATTTCCGAATCGTTCTTACAGCTTGCAAACGGCTTTGTTCTTGGGATTCCAAACCTCGTTATCTTCTTTGTGGTTGTGCTGGTTATCGGGTATATTTTGCTTAAAAAGACGGTAATCGGCAGCCGGATTTACGCCGTAGGCGGCAATGAAAAGGCGACGCGCCTTTCCGGCGTCAACACCAAGCGCGTCAAGCTGCTCGTGTTCGTCATCTGCGGACTGCTCGCGGGACTGTGCGGCGTGCTGATGACCTCGCGTATCTCCTCCGGCAGCTCTACCTCCGCCGAAGGGTACGAGCTCAACGCCATCGCGGCAGTCGTCATCGGCGGCACAAGCATGACGGGCGGCATCGGCTCCATTTGGGGTACCGTCGTCGGCGCGCTGATTATCGGCGTGATTACAAACGGCCTTGACATCATGGGTGTTTCGGCCTTCTACCAGAGCATTATCCAGGGTCTCATTATTGTCGTGGCAGTGTTCCTCGATTTGCGCAGCAAGGCAAAAAAGGGAGCGGAAGCATAAAAACCTAGGATTCTTTGTCGGTGAAACGCTTAAGAGCGGAGAAAAAACCGGCTGTGGAATATATTAAAGGAGGAAAAAATTATGAAAAGCATGAAAAAATGGGCAATCCTTATGGCGGTAATCCTGTGTGTGGCTGCGGTTTTTGCAGGCTGCTCCGGCGGCGGGGAAAGCTCCGCGCCTCCGGCGTCAGATAACAGCTCCGGCGGTTCAAGCGGCGGCACAGCAGAAACGCTCAACATCGCGTATTTCGGCCCTCACCAGGACAACGAGTATCAAATCGGCCTGAGGGAAGCGGTCGAAGAAGCGGCCAAGGCCAAGAACGTCAACTGCAAGGTCTACATCGCGGACAACGACCCCGCAAAGCAGATTTCCCAGATTGAGCAGGCCATCGCAGAGGGCGTAGACGGTATTCTGATCGACCCGGTATCGTTCGACGGTATCACAACAGCCGTTGCTGCCGCGAAGGCCGCGAATATCCCGTTTGTAACCGTTCATGAATCCGTTTCGACCCAGGACGACTGCACGGCGTTTGTCGGCAGCAACCTGAGGGCGGGCGGCAAGCTCAAGATGGAGCAGGTCATGAAGGATTTCCCCGACGGCGCTGACCTCGGCACCCTGTACGGCCCGCTCGGACAGACGGCGCAGATAGACATTACAGAGGGCTACCAGGACGCGCTCAAGGAAGCCGGCAAGGAAGACAAATACAAGACGGTATTCGACGGCGAAGCAAACTGGAACTCTGAGGACGCGCTCGAGCTCGTATCGAACTGGCTGTCCACCGGCAAAAATATCGACGCGCTCGTCTGCAACAACGACGGCATGGCTATCGGCGCGCTGCAGGCGGTCAAATCAGCCGGTAAATCAGGGGAAATTAAAATCTATGGCCTCGACGCCCAGCAGGACGTTCTGAAGGAGGTCAAGGACGGCAACATCCAGGCGACTATTTTCAACGACTTCCACGGCGAAGCAAACACCGGCATGGATCTGCTTATCAAGGCGATAGGCGGCGAAACGGTTGAAAAAGAAACACTCATCGAGCCGAAGGTCGTTACAAAGGAAAATGTAGAAGAATATATTAAATAAATACCTCCGCTCTTTTAACGTGCTTGCCCTGCCAAAACGGTGGGGCAAGCGCCCTTTACTATGAAATTCAATTAAAATTATTCCACACCGGAAGGAAGGTTTCACGATGAATATCAGGGATAAAATTTTAGAAGAAATCAAACGTTCAAACGGCGTGCTCAATTTAAAGCCGTGCTGGGTACACCGCACGTTACTCCCGCCCGGCAAGCGGCTAAAGCTCAATCCGGATGATTTGTACCGCGCTGGCGCGGAGCACGGCGGCGTATGCGAGCGGTGGTTTTCCTCCACGGGTATGGCGGACAACGGCGAGCTGACGCTCGAAAACGAAGGCTTGAGCTTCGTCGTGTTAAACGGCGGGGAGGAGCTAATCACCTTAAAGGACGCGATTGAAGCGGCGGGCGATACGATTTTGGGCAAGAAAATTATGGACAAATACGGCTGTTTGCAGTCCTTTGCAAAATTTTACGATTTCCAGGCGCCGATACCGTTCCATGTGCACCTATTGGAGCAGGACGCACAGAAGGTCGGCGCGCATTCCAAGCCGGAGGCGTATTTCTTCCCGTACCAGCTAAACGCAATCGACTACCACAGCGCATATACGTATTTCGGACTGCTTCCGGGCACTTCAAAGGAGGACATCGTCGATTGTATCTCCCATTGGGGCAGATATGGCGACAATGGCATCGTCGAGCATTCCGCGGCGTTTAAATTAAAGCTCGGCACCGGCTGGAACATTCCGGCTGGCATTTTGCACGCGCCCGGCTCCTTTGTGACCTACGAGCCGCAGCGCGTCAGCGATACATCGTCCTTCTGGCAGTCTATGGTGCACGACAAGTTCATGGAACGCGAGCTAATGACCAAGTTTTATACCGACGACAAAAAGGACGACTACAGCTATATCGCCGATTCCATCGATTGGGAGGCAAACCTCGACCCGGATTTCAAAAAGAACCACTATCACGAGCCTGTTCCCGTCATGCCGCTTGAAGAAATGGAAAACGAGGGCTACCGGGAGGAATGGGTCGTTTACGGCTCCGGGGATTTTTCCGCAAAACAGCTGACCATCCTGCCGGGACAAACGGTTACCATCAAGGACGCTGCGGCCTACGGCCTGATTATGATGGAGGGCTACGGCACAATGAATGGAATCGAAATTGAAACACCCGCGATGATTGGCTACGACGATATTACTGCGGATGAAATGTATGTTTGCTTCGACGCGGCAAAAAAGGGTGTTACCATTCAAAATTTCAGCAAGAAAAGCCCGCTTGTCATGCTCAAGCACTTCGGGCCCGCAAACCCCGACGCAGAACAGTTTTTATAAACGGATGGGAAGGGGGAAAGCCGTATGAAAATCGGGATGAACCTGCTGCTTTGGACGGACAGGCCTACAAGGGAGCATCTCCCGCTTTTGCGGCAGATAAAGGAATGGGGCTTTGACGGCGTGGAATTCCCGTTGGACGACATGACGCCGGAGGATACCCTTTTATTTTCACAGGAGCTAAAACGCCTTTCATTGGGAGCGACAGGAATCATTGCTATGCCGGCGGATAAAGCGGACCCCATAAGCCCAGACCCTGCCCTGCGCCTTTGTGCGGTCAGCTATATGAAGGCTTGCATTGAAAAGGCGGCCGTCCTTGGCGCAAACGTCATCGCGGGCCCGCTTTATCAGGGCCTTGGCCGTTTTACGGGCGCCGGCCCCACAGAAGATGAGATAGGCTGGTGTGTGGATACCTACCGCCAAATCCTGCCGTATGCGCGGGAGTACGGGATCACTCTGGCGGGTGAGCCGATTAACAGGTTCGAGACGTATTTCGTCAATACAATCGAGCAGGCGCTGTGCATCGTGAAGCGCATCGATTCCCCTTACTTCGGCATCCATGCCGACACCTGCCATGGAAACATGGAAGAGCTCGACCTGGCGCGGTCGATTAGAGAAGCGGGGCAATATATCAGGCATGTGCATATTTCAGAGAATACGCGCGGCATACCCGGCACAGGCTGCGCAGTTCCAGATGCAATTTTCAAAGCACTCAGTGAAATCGGGTACGACGGCTGGCTGACGATAGAGGCGTTCGACACCTCCGTACCGGCGCTTGCCTCGCGTCTGCACATCTGGCGTGAAATGGCGCCCTGCAAAGAGGATATCGCCGTAAAGGGGCTTGCGTATATCAAAGAACGCCTGCATCAACAGAAATAAAAATTTGAAATATCAGCAAAACGCCCGCTTTTAAAGCGGGCGTTTGTTCTGCGTGCGGCCTTTTTTATACGGCCTCTGGTATTCTGGAATGTGATACGCTATAATGGATATGGAAAAAATTTTCCATTTACTGCAATAAAACGCGCCTGCTGTGCATTAACCTTATGACAGGAGAAAAAGCCATGCTTTTCATTTGTATGACGTCTGCAAATAAAACAGAAAATATACGGAACCTGGACAGGCTGGAAAAGCTTCTATTGGAAATGGCGCGGGGCAATAAAGACGCCCTTTGCTCCTTCTATGAAGAGGCGAAGGCTCCGGTTTATGGCTTTGCCTTGTCTATTTTACACAACAGGCAGGACGCGGAGGACGCCCTGCAGGAAACGTTCCTGCAGGTGTATACGGCGGCGAAGGATTACACCCCGAAGGGTAAGCCGATGGCGTGGGTTTTGACGGTCACGAAAAACCTGTGCCTGATGAAGCTGCGCGAACACAAAAAGGAAAGCGGGCTGCCTCTAGAAGAGGCCGTACCCGCAAGCCGCGCCGCGTACCCGCAGAGCACGGAGGAAAAAATCGTGCTGGAAGCGGCAATGACGGTTTTATCCGATTGTGAACGCCAGATTGTTATGCTGCGCGCGGTTTCCGGCTTCAAGCACAGGGAAATCGCCGGGTTCCTTGGCCTTCCCCTGCCTACAGTTTTATCCAAATACCACAGGGCAATGGGAAAGCTGAAAAAACAGCTGTCGGAGGTGGTCTGAATGAAAAACAGAGAGATAGAAACCTATTTGCATGACGCTGTCACGCATTCTGTCCCAGACGTTCTCGAGCAGGTCGTCTCCGGCTGTGAAAGAAAGCGGGAAAAGGTGATTGAAATGACGTCATATAAAAAACACATCAAACGATGGGCCGCTGTGGCGGCGGCAGTCGTTATCCTCGCGCTCGCCGGCGTAGGAGTCGGAGCGGGTGCTTATTATCACGTAGATTCCATTATCGCGCTGGACGTCAACCCCAGCGTCGAGCTGAAAATCAACCGCGGTGAGCGGGTGCTCGAGGCCAACGCAAAAAACGGCGACGGGGAGCTCATCCTGAAAGATATGGATTTGAAGAATACCGACCTGGACGTCGCGGTCAACGCGATAATTGGTTCCATGCTGAAAAACGGCTTTATCGACGAGCTTCAAAATTCTATTTTAATTTCGGTAGAAGGCGAAAACGGGGAAAAGTGCGATTCGCTCAAACAGAAAATCGCGCAGGAAATCGACAGCCTGCTCCGCTCAAGCTCAGTCGACGGTTCTGTTCTGAGCCAGGTCGTTCCAATAGACGATGAGGCGCTGCGAAAGCTTGCTGAGGAAAACGGCATTTCCCTTGGGAAAGCGTCCCTGATTCAAAAAATAATCGAAAAAAATCCGGCGCTCAAATTTGAAGAGCTTGCGAAAATGCCGATTAACGACCTCAACTTGCTCTCTGAATCGAAAAACGCGTCGCTCGACAATGTAAGCGTTTCAGGAAACGCAAGCGACAAGGCGTATATTGGTGAAGAAAAGGCAAAGCAGGCGGCGTTTGACCGCGCGGGCGTCAAGGCGGCCGGTGTGTCGCGCTTAGAAGTCGAGCTGGACTGTGAAAACGGCGCGATGGTTTATGAAGTTGAGTTTTGCAGCGCGGGCAGGAAATATGACGTTACCGTCGACGCGCTTACGGGGAAAATCCTTTTTTATGACACAGAAATGGGCAAAGCGCACGACGATGATAAAGACGACGAGAGGGACGACGGCAGCGATAGAGATGATGACGATTATAACGCCTCCTCCTCCCGGCCGGATAACGGCAGCGCCGGTACTGTAAGCTCCCGGCCAAACGGCGGAAATGGGAACAGCGGCGCCGTACGCCCGAATGATAAAGACAATGGCCACGGAAATCATAACACGCAAACCTCGTCCACCGCGCAGGCTTCTTATATCGGTGCCAAAAAAGCAAAGGAAATTGCTTTCGGGCACGCCGGCGTTTCGGCTTCTACCGCAAAGAAGGTGGAGGCAGAGCTGGAAAAGGGAAGAAACCCGCATTACGACATATCGTTTATATCTGGGAACACAGAATATGATTACGAAATAGACGCCGTAAACGGTAAAATCCTCGACTATGAAAAAGAATATACACATGACGGAAATCAAAGCGCTTCAAGCGCCCCTTCCAGGCAGTTGATAGGGGAAGGCAGGGCGCGTGAGATTGCGCTCAAGCACGCGGGGCTCTCACAAAGCGCCGTACGTGAGCTGGAATGCGAGCTTGACAGGGATGACGGTACGGCGGTGTATGAGGTATCCTTTAAAAACGGCGGGTTTGAGTACCAATACGATATTGACGCGCACAGCGGCAGTATCAGGGATTTCGAGAAAGAAAAAGATGATTGATTACGACATGAAAATGTAGAATATTGGGTTTGAAAAACGAAAGGGAGACGGCCAAAAGCCGCCTCCCTTTCGTTTTTCCTTCGTCAGTTCAGGCACGGCAACGCTTGCGCGCCCGGATATAAAAACAGCGTTAGCTATAATCCTTCATCAGGCTGGAAAAACAGTCTTGCATAATTTGATAGGAATCCTTTAAACGAGTGTGCCACGTCGATTTTTCTATCGTGTCCCATTTGTAGGTTTTCATCGCTGTCTGCGAGTTATCGCCTGCGAACACGGCGCCCAGCTTGATATTGCCGCCGTCTGCAAACGTGATTTGCCCGCTCTGGAAGAAGTCGCCTATCGTTTTCTTTTCCGCGCCGTTTACAACGTTCAGCAGGTACCAGGGCAGGCGTATTTCAATCGCGTTGTCCCCATAGCAAAAATCTGAAAGTGAATCATAGCCGCTCTTGCCCGGGTTTGCGCTGCCGTAGCGCAGCAGGCCCGATTCATATGCCTTGGGCTCATACGTTTTGCCGGATAGCGGCAGGACGATTTCGTTGCTCAAAAACTGGCGGATGGGATTATATACGCCGGAATTTTTCTTTTCGTTTTCCTTTTGGCGCTCAAACAGTGGTTTTTCCACTGCGTACTGGTAATAGAACAAGTCGTTGTAGGCGTCTGCCAGCAGGCGCGTTTCGCCTTTTCCGTTGCATTCCAGTAAAAAATCAGTGGGGTCGCTGAAAATAAGCCCCTCTTTACTGGCAAAGATGCTGCCGTTCCCGCCCAGGGATATAGGAAGATACAGGTGGCATTCCTCAGGGGAGGGCGTTCCGGTGAGCTTTACCATCAGGTAAAGGTAACCTTCGTCTGTCTTTGCGTAGACGCTGATTTTTTCGTCCTTGTAAACAGGCTCGTCTCCGTCCCATTCGGACAAATCGCCGTCCGGATAGCTAATACTTTCCGTCTTGCCCGGCTCGCAGGAAAGCAGGCCGTAGCCCTGCTCCGCCGACTGTACGTTCGGCGTGCGCTTCTTTGAGTCCTCAGGCGAATACTTTACGGTATTCCATGTCTGCTTGAACCACTCGTCCTGCCATTCAAACACCATAGAGCCCGCAAACTGCTCACGCGCGAGGTCCTGTGCCATTTTCGCGGTATACTCGCCCTGCTGCTGCTCCGTCAGGCCGCCCTGGTTATAGCCCATCACGCTTTCATGCGCGATGCCGCGCGAGGAGGGCACGCCGAATTCCGCGGCAATCACGGGCACGGAATATTGCTTCTTCAAATCGCGCAGGTAGGCGCGGTAGGGATTCGACTGCTCCGTAAAATCGATAAAATCCACATATTCCGGCTGGTAATTTATAAATTCCGGGTAATAGGGGTACAAATCGATTGCGGCAAATAGCCCGGCGTAATACTCCGGCTTTGCCTTGATATGCTCCGTATCTACCGATACGGCGTCCTCCTCTGGGAACGGCTCGTTGCTGTGCGTAAGGCTGTCGGTCGTCGACCAGTTGAGGAAGGCCACGGGAGTTTGCGCGCCGTAGGTTTTTGTTTCGTAGGTAATCAGCGTGTCGCCTGTCTGTGCGAGGAAAACCTCAAAAGGCGCGGCGTTTTCTGTTTTGAGGTAATTTCCGGTATACGCCCTGCGCTCGGCGTTGTTTTTGTTCGTGTTCGTCACAAAATCAGGCTGCCATTCGAGCCCCAGGATATAACCGGCTACATATTTTGAAATATCGCGGTCGTAAACGGCCTTTTCTATGCTTCCATAGGAGGTGTAATCGCTGTTTCCGTGGATAATATCGGCCGTTTCCCTACAGGCGCGCTCAAACGCCTGTACAATTTTTCCGTTTTCACCAAACGCGTCGCCGACCGTTTCCATATACGTTTCGTTAAACCAGATTCCCTGTAATAGGTACAGCGGGTTGTCAGGGTGCTTCTCGTTGTAATCGGCAAAGGCGTTGTAAAAGTCCGGGTTCATTACCGTAAAAATCTTTACTGTGTTCGCGTTCATCGCCGCTATCTGCCCGAACCATTCCATATAGGTGTCATATGGAATATCTGGGTCGTTCAAATCGGTCGTCGGGAGTGTAAGCCCCATGTTGACGCCCTTTAAATACGTGCAGCTCCAGGTGTTTTCGGAAAGCGTATAAAAATAATCGCCGGACGCTCTTGAATAAAGCTTCACATTTCCGCTGTCCACCGCCTCTATGGTTGCCTTTGGCGTGGGGTAAACGTCTTTACCGTCGATTTTGAGCGGGGGCTGTGTGCTCTGGGTGGGGTTCCCCGCAGGGGAGGCCTGCCCGCCTCCGAGCGTCATCCAAAGTACGGAAAAGACGGCCGCCGCGGTAAGCAGCGCGGCCGTCGCGATAATCATATGGCGTCTTTTATACAAATGCTTTTTCGCCGGCGTCTCGTTGTTGTCCATGTGTTCGTTCACAGGCGATTCTCCTTCATCATTCAAATTGCGGGAGCTGGTCTTTCAGGATGTAGTAGGAGGGCTTCAAGCGCTCATGATACGTCGGAAGCGTCCATTCCTCCCATGTGTATGTGCCGCTGAGCTTGATTTCCTGTTCCGACTTGGAGTCGTAGATTCCCATGCCGGCCGACCAGTCGTCCGTGTCCATCGCGACGATGTTCTGCATGGTATAGAAATCGTCCATAATCTCCTTGCCGGACGGGTCCATTACATTCAATAACTGCCACGGAATTTTAATTTCCAGCGCGCCGTCCTTATAGCAGAAATCCGAGAGCGAATCGTAATCCTCCGCGTCCGGGTTCGCGTTGCCGTAGGTAAGCTTGCCCGTTTCATATGAGCCGAAGGGGATGGTGGTATTCTTCGGCGGGACGGTCATCTCGTAGTTATAGCACATCATCATGTTGTTGAAGCGCCCGGAATTCTTGGTGCGGATATCATCCACGAGCTCCAGCATTTTATATTGTTCACCGTAAAGGTAATAAAATACATCATAGTAAGAATCTACCGTAATGCGGGAATTGTCTTTGCCGTTTATCCGTATGACAAAATCAGCCGCCTTGTCAAAGGTTACCTTTTCATCCTTGATGCTCATATTTCCCTGCTGCGCGATGGTGTCGAGCGGAATGAGCAGCGTATCGTTTTCAAAGTCGTAGGAGTCGGACTTTACCATAAAATAAACGTATTTCTCGTCGCTCTTTATATAAAGGCTGCCGGCGGAATTTGTAAGGATAGGCGAATTGTCGTTCCAGTCGCTGATGTCACCGTCCACATAGCAGGTGCTTTTCTCCTCGCCCGGGTCGAACGACAGAATACCGAAATTCTGCTCGTTCGTCTGGTAGTTGCTCCAGAACGGGCGTTTGTCCGGTACGTCGAACTTGACGTTATTCCAGGTACGCTTGAACCATTCGTCCTGCCAGGTAAAGACGATGCCGCCGGCGTAATTTTCCTCATACATCGACTTGAACATGTCGAGCAGCATTTCCGCCTGGTCGTTTTCGCTCACGCCGCCCTGGTTGTAGCCCATAATGCTTTCATGCGCCTTGCCGCGCGACGTCGGGATACCAAATTCCGCCACGACGATTGGCATGGTATGCGCAAGCTTCAAGTCCTTTAAATACGCGCGGTAGGGGTTGACCTTGCCGTCGGGGTCGACATAATTGATATAATCCTCCTGGTAATTGAACGAATCGGGGTAATAGGGATAAACGTGGTAGGAGGCAAACTGTCCGGGAAGGAACCCGTCGCGGCTTTTGATATTTTCCATATTGACCGTCGTGCGGTCCTCGTCCTCATGCGGCTCGTTCGGGTGGGAAATCGGGTCGGTCGTCACCCAGTTCGCAAACGCCACGGGTACCTGCACGCCGTATTCCTTCGTCTGGCGTTCGATAACCTTATCGCCGACGCTGCACAGAAACGATTCAAACGGCGTGGCGCTCATCGTATAGAGATAATTGCCCTCATACTCGTTTTTATCGGGATTGTTGTTGTTCGTATTATCCACAAGGTTGGGGTCCCATTCGATGCCGATAATCCAGCCGCCGAGGTATTTCGATACGTCCGCCGTGTACTCGCCGGAGGCAAAGCCCGCGCGCACCGGCAACGTTTTGTTGCCGTGGAGCACGTCTACGAGGTCGAGCGCGTCCTGTGTAAAGTCCTCAGCGATTTTGCCGTTCTGGGCGTACACGTCGGATAAGGCCTGCACGTCCGCCTCGTCTATCCAGACGCCCTGGAACAAATAGAGCGGATTTTTCGCCTGTTCGTTGAAATCGTAAAGGGCGTTATAGAACTGCGGGCGCAGCGTCGTGTAAACGCGGATACAGTTGATGTTCATATCGCTGATTTGCTGGAACCACCGGTAATAGTCCTCATAGCTGATGGTAAGCTCGCCGGGGAAGAGGCCGGGCTCGCCCGCGCCGATGTTCACGCCCTTGAGGAATTCCTTTTTCCATTCACCGTTTTGGTAAAAATAGAAATAGTTACCCTCCGCCTTGACGCGGTATTTCAGGTTGCCCTGCGTGACGTAATCGAAGGAGCTGCCGCTCTGCTGGGAGGAGGAGCTTTCCTCCTCTTCGCCGAACGGGCGGATACCGACGCCGCGCAGCAAACCGGTCTGTATTAAAATAAGCGTAGCCGCTATAACGGCAGCGGCCGCGATGATGATTTTTTTGCTCTTCATATAATAAACTCCTTACCGGTTACACCCTATAAGCCTGCGGGCGGTTATTATTTGCCGGTGCTCCCCGTACTGCTTTTGTTGAAATCCTGCCGTTTGATTTGGCCCCAGGTGTTTTTCAGCTGCGGGTAACGCAAAATACCCTCCATACGGAAGATGGTGACCAGCTGCCTGTAGCCGAAGTTTTCGAGTATCGCGTACAGCGTGAGCGTCATGACCTGCCTTGCGGACATGCGCTGCTGACGGGTTTTCTGCTCCAGAATCAAGCCGCCGAGCGAAATGACGATACCAAGCCCGATTGCAAGGAACAGGTACAGGAGAAAGAATTGAAGGCTCAGCTCGCCCAAAAAGAGGGACAGCGGGATAATCAGGTAGCCGAGCACCTCAATCGGCGCGCCGAGCCATTCAAAAATCCAGCTGTAGGGGATAGAGAACAGGCCGACCGCCCCATAAAAGGGGTTTAAAATCATCTTTTTATGGTGGAACAGCGTGTCTGTAAGCCCAATGTGCCAGCGCCTTCTCTGGCTGCGCAAATCCTTTAAGGACATCGGCCCCTGCGTCCAGCATACGGCGTCTTCACAGAACACGATATTGTATTTTCGTTTCAGCTCGCCGCGCCTGAGCTTTTCATGGATGCGCACGACGATTTCCATGTCCTCGCCGACGGTACCGTTCTTGTAGCCGCCTACGTCGATGACCGTCTGCTTGTTGAAAACGCCGAACGCGCCCGAGACAATCAGAAGGGAATTGTTCATGCTCCAGCTTACGCGCCCCGCGAGGAACGCGCGGAAATATTCGACAATCTGGAATTTTTCAACCGCTTTTTCCGGCATCGTAAAGCTTTTCCATTCGCCCTTTTCAATGACCGCCCCGTTTGCGATACGGACAAGCCCGCCCGCGACGACCGTAGAGGAATCCTTCATAAACTCAGTCGCAAGCTTCAGTACGGCGTCCTTCTCGATACGGGAATCCGCGTCCAGGCAGACGAACAGGGGATAGACCGAAACGTTGATTCCGGCGTTTAAAGCGTCCGACTTACCGCCGTTTTCCTTGTCCACATAAATGAGCCTTGGGTATTTCGCGTTATAATAAACGCCGCGGATTTCCTTGGTTGGAATCGACACCTTGATGGAATGCTCGATTTTATACATGCCGAACGCGCTTATGATTTTATCGTGCGTCGAATCGGTCGAGCCGTCGTTTACGACAATCAGCTCAAATTCCGGGTAATCGAGCTCCATCAGCGCGTGGATGTTATCGACGATATGCGCTTCCTCGTTATGCGCGGGTACGAGAATGGAAATCGGCATCAGGTTGTCGGAGTCGATATAATTAATATAATCGTCCGCCGGCTTGCGCTTGCGGTGCTTCGTAATCTGCCGGTATGAGAACACGAGCTGCAATACGTATATGATGCTCAGCAGCAGCGTGAAGACCATGCAGAAGATATTAAAGTAGTATATAAAAATACGCACGGCGTTCATAAAATTCATTCCGTAATGCCGCCCCCTTCATCATTTTGTATGCCCTGTATATCCCCGATGGGAGAAACGTCCTCCAAACCGTGAGAAGGCGCGGGCGGTTCCGCCGGGGGCTCCGCTGCGGGCGCGGCAGGCGCTTGCGCGGTTTCCGGTGTCTCCGGCAGCTTATCGCCGGATTTGGCCTCCTCTTCCATGGAGGCATGGCGCTCCTCCAGGATTTCCTTTGCTTCCTTATTTGGGTTAATATCGTATTTTTTATAAAGCGCGTATTTGACCGCGTCCGCCGCGAACTTATCGTAGCCGCCCAGCACCGCTTCGATATGCTCCCACGTTCTGTCGCATTCGACGAGCGTTTTGGCGGCGTTATAGCGCACCCACCATTCCTTGTCCTGCGTCGCCTCCTCCAGCGCGCTGAGACAGTTTTCCGTGTGCAGGATGCCAAGCTCTTTCACGGCGGTTGCGCGTACGACCCAGCTTTGGTCGCGCGAGGCCGTAATAAGCGCCTGCTCGTATTCCTTTCTGCCAATCTTACCGAGCGCCTTGATGCACGCAATTTTTATATTGTTGTTCTTGCTGCCCACGCCCTCGATGTACATATCCTCAAATTCGGTAAATTTGAAATCCGAAATACCTTTGATAATCGTAGACTTGATATAGTCGTCGTCGCACTGCTCAAAGATACGCTTTGCAAGCGAAAGCATGTCGCCGCCGTATACGTCGAGCAGCTCCAGGATAATACGGTGGGAATACCGGAAGTTCTTTTCACAATTTAAAATGAACTGTACAACGGATTCCTCGTCCCCAAAGGCGGAAAGCGCCATGGCGGCGTTGTAGGAAACGTCGGCGTTCCTTACGTCCATCAGCTTGCGGATTTCCGGAATTTCGTCCTCACCGGCAAAGGTGGCGATTTTTCTGCACGCAAACGCCTTTTCATACTGGTTGCCGTCATGCAGCATGTCGCGGTAAAAATCGAGCGGGACAATCTGGTCGTTTAGGTAGCAGGCGGCCGCCTTCTGCTCGTCGTCGTATTGCTCCAGGAACAATACATCCAGAATTCGGTCGGACATGATGTCCATGCGCATCTGGTCGTCACCGACGAATTCTTTGAGCGCCTCGGTTTCCGTTTTCAGTGTGGCTTCAGTCGGGTAATTCAAAATCATGCCGAGGGAATTGTCAATGTATTCGACGGCGGCGAAACGCTTCTTCGCATGGGATTCCTGCCCTTCCGCAAGGGAAAACAGCCAAAGCAGCTCCGCCACGACGACGAGCACGCATATAATGATACCTAAAATAGCAATCTGTTCATAGCTCACGGCGGGAATTCACCTGCTTTTCTTAGTAGTTAGAAGTAAAATAACGCTGTAGGATTTTATAGCTTGCCTTTTGGCGGAACACATATTCCGGCTGTGTCCACGCGGACCATTTGAAGGTCTTGTACCCGCCGGATTTTTTGCTTTCCGGGAAAATATACGCCGTGTCCTTGCTGCCCTTATCGGCAATCAGTACGGAGAAGATGATGCCGTCGGTGCTCATCGTCTGCAATCCGAACGCGTCCTTGTCGATGTCCTTCTGGCTTCTGGTGTCATTCAGCACGAGCATCTTGGACGGGTCGGTGATATTGAGCAGGCTCAAAGGAATGCGCAGATGGATGGTGGAGCCCGTCTGGTAGAAGTGGTTCGCGCTGTCGTCGAACGGCCCGTAAACGAGCTGGCAGACGTAATCGTATTTACCTTTATATGTTTCCTTGGAGCTGTATTTGCCGTTGTTGCGGTTGTAGCTCGGTATAACGTGGAGCGCCGCCGTGTTTTTGCTTTCGAACTTAACGGTATACTCCATACCGGAAAGGCTCGTCGCAAAATAATCGGAGTCATAAAGGTATTCGCCGTTGTTTCTTTGGTAGGTGTCCAGCCCGATAATCAGCTGCTCCTGGTCGTAATTGATTTCGCTGTCAAAGACCGCCGTTACATAAAGGTAAGCAGGGTCAATGGAAACCTGCATTTCCTGCATACGCCCCGTGTCCTTGACGCTCATGCCGATTTCCCCGGAGTTCTTCGGTTCAATTGAAACAACGCCGGTATTCTGCATATAGTCGAGCATGTCGTGCCAGAGGGGATTGTCCTTTTCCGGCAGGATGAACCTCGACTGCTCAGCGGACGCCTTGCTCCAGCAGTCGGCAAAGTCCCCAATCAGGCCGCCTAAATATCCTTCTGTTTCCACTGCCTGAAGCATACGGACAAGGCCGTTGCCCTGCTGTGTTTCCGTCAGGCCGTTGATGGTAGTTTCCTTTTCAAAGGCGTTGGTGTTGGTGGACAGCACGATATTGTCCGCCAGCACAGGATAGTCCGAGTGGAGCTTTTTTACCTCGCGGACATAGCCGCCGTAGGCATAGCTGCCCGACGCGTCGGTATAATCGCCGAATAAATCCTTCGTATGGTTCAGCAGCAGGTCGTCGTACGGGGTAAGCGGGTAGGAAACAAAGAACGAGCCGCCTGTTTTGTCCGACGCCTCCAGCGCGTTTAAATCGAAGCTTACGCTTTCATAATCGAGCACCCAGTCGGAGCCGCCGATTAGGCGCGGATTGCCCGCGGCGCCCACAGGCGTAATGTATTCAAACGTTTTTTGCTGGTAAGCGTAAATCGTATCGCACAGCTCCGCCATGAGTGCCTGCGCGGCGGTGCCGCCGTAGATGGAAATATAATCGCCCTGATAGTCGGACGAGCCGTTGTTTTCCTCGTTGATTGCCTTTATGGTTTCCACAGAGTCGTCAAGCTGCGCGATGTAGCCAATCAGGTAAGCGGTCGCGTCGATTGAATAGGTACGCTTCTCCTGTCCGTTGGTTTCACTGTTTTTGCCGTGTACGCTGTTGACGACATACTCGATATATTTTTTAATTTCCTTTTTCGGCTCGTCATAAACGGCCTGGTCGCCCGTTACCGTATCGGGAAGGGGGATGGTCTGTAAAAAGTAAACAGGCTGCTCCGGGTTTTCCTGGTTGTGCTCGCACAGCGCGCGGTAGAATTCCGGCGGCATCAGGTCGTAGGCGCGCACGGTGTTGCCGCCCATCTCGGAGATTTGCTTTAAATAATCCTTGTAAACGGAAATATCCCGCGTGTCGTCCCCAAGGGCGTCTCCGGGCATTACGCCGTTTACGTTAAAGCCCTTAATATCGAACGCCTGCCACTCGTCGCCCTTTTTCAGCTGGAAGCCGCTGCCTTCGATGCGGAAGCTCGCCTTGTTGTTCGGGGCGGGCTGGACGACGTTGTCTTTATTTTCCTTCGTCTGCTTTAAAATTGTATCCATCAGGGGCGTATAAAAATTCCAGTAAAAATTCGTAATATCGCCCGCGCGCTCATAGCTGAACATCTGGTACAGGTTCAGTGAAAACAGGAAATGCGAATAACGCTCAAACGAAACATAGTCGTTAAAATCACCGGCAAAATAGTAGGCGGGCGCCTTCGCGTTTTTTGTGCGTACAACCGCGGGGAATTCCGTATCATTGGAAATTTTGCTGAATTTTTCTTTGCCGCTGTCGTTTAGGTTCATTTTATAGCTAGCGATAGTTTCCGTGCCGTACTCCGGCGTGACGATTTCAAACCAGTTATAATAATTGACCGCGTGCTTGCCGAATTCCTTTTCGTAACCGGGAGCGATGCTGATGGAAAGCATGTCGCCCTCAAAATCCTTTTGCTCGAGCACGATGATTTCTTCCTTTTCCGAAACGAGCAGCATCCCCGCGCCCTTATAATCCCAGGGGCGGCCGAACTGGCTTTCGTGGAGCGACTGCGCCCACGTGGGAACGTCTGAAAGGTCCGCCATATCGGTGATGTAGCGTCCGGTCCAACCGGTGTATTTGAATCCAAAGGTGCTTTGCAGCTCGCCCTTGACGGAATCCTCCGTCGCGCTTGCGAGTATATCGGTTTCCGCAATCAGCGTCGCGCCGTTTTCATGCGCGACCGCGGCGGCGGAAATGTCGTCGTAGGAAAGCCCCTTGTTGCCGCCCTTTGCGTTTTTTGTCTCCACGCCGTACGCGTCCGCAAGGTAAACCATGTCGGGCGTGCGCCCAAGGCCTGCCATGCTTTTTTCCTCTGGCTGTAAGTCGCCGCTGAGCACAGAACCGTAATAATCCGTTTCGTAGTCATAGGACTTATCGGTCTGCGGATTTTTGTATTTGAGCGTGTCGAGCAGCCAAAACAGTCCGTAATGCTTTCTAAAACTCAAAATCGGGTCGTCCGCAGCACCGCTTGCGCCGGCGGGAACCGTTTTGTCGAGCACGACGATATCCAGCGGGGCAGAGGGGATTAAAAACCAGCCGCCGAATATGATTATGGCGAGCAGCAATATTGCCGCCGGTATGATAAAATACGGCTTTAAAAACCGTTTTGCTTTCTTTTTCATCGTCTCAGTCAGCCTTTCGTATCCTCGGGCAGTGGCGCGGGCCCGTCGTATTTATGCTTGATGTCGAGCATCCTGTCCTTACAGCGGTAGAACGCCTCTATAATTTCAGGGTCGAAATGCCTGCCGGACTGCTCGCCTATATGCGCGGCCGCTTCCTCCTCAGGCCACGCCTTTTTGTAGGAGCGCTCGCTCAAAAGCGCGTCGAACACATCGGCCACCATAACGATGCGCGCGTACAGATGGATGTTCTTTCCCTTGATTCCCATATAACCCGTACCGTCAAACCGCTCATGGTGCTCCTTCGCGATAATCGCGGCGGCTTCCATGAATTCGCCCGACGATTTCGACAGGATATTATAACCGTAATAAATGTGTTTTTTAATTTGCTCGAACTCCTCGTCCGTAAGCTTGCCTTCCTTGTCGATGATTGCCTCCGGTATAGCAAGCTTGCCGATGTCGTGCATCATGGAAGCGATTGAAATAATCTCGCGCTCCTTTTCCTCAATGCCGAGCTCTTCGCACAGTACGTTCACAAACTCGGACACGATTTTCAGGTGCTCGCCCGTATTATGCGAACGGTATTCCGCAAGCTCCGCAAGATTTAAAAATACGTTGATTTGCGTGTCGTTCATGCCCTTGTGCAGCTTCATGCTGTTTAGCGCGGACTCAAAGTTCGTGTATGCGATATGCATGATGTTTTGCAGGTTGGACGAAATACCGCCCGTCACGCCCTCCACATGGATAATACAGAAGACCTCGTCCTGGTAGCGCAGGAGCATATCGACGCAGCGCGCGCCGAACAGGAGGGATTCCCCGTCCTTATCGCGGGAATGCTCCAGTATTTTTTCATAGCGGCATGCTTCCGTTTGGTTTTCCGTATATATTTCATGGAAAGCACCGCTTTCCATCAGCGCAATGCAGATATTTAAATTTCCTTCACCCAATCCGGCGTTTTCCTCACGGCACAGCCGGTCAAAGAGGATGAGGTCCTTCACGGCGTTTGCCGTTTCGCGGCAGAAGCCAATATCGTCCTGCTGGGTAAATACGACGGCGCAGCTCGATATGGTGCGCTGTACCCATTTGGAATCGAGCTCAATCTGCTTTTCACGCTCACGCAGGCGAATATGCACACGGATTGACTGCTTGACGAGGACAAAAAACGCGATATAGCAGAATATGAATGTTCCGGCGAAGGAAAGCTCGTGCACGGGAGGCATCCAGCCAATGAGCTGGTTGAGGAAATCAAACAGGATACAGAAGGAGCCGCTGAGGTATGCAAAGGTAATCAGCGCGCTGTAACGCTGGTTACCCTGTATAAAATCGGTCATGCGCAGCGTAACGAGCACAACGCTTGCGAGCAGGATAAACGGCGCGAGCAGCAAAAGCCATACGCCAATCATATCCGGCAGAATCATGTAAAGCACGGCGTAAATCATCTGCGCCCATACGACGATTTGCTCATTCCTGCGCCAGCCGTTTACAATATGGATACTGATAAACGACATACCCGCGCTTGAAGCAAGGATGGAAAGCGCCTCGATTTTATAAAGCCATGGACTGGAAAAGCCGGAAGCAAAAAAACCGGCCTGTGAAAGAATAAGCCCAAGCCCTGTAAGCAGCAGCATACCGCCGACCCATACCGCGGCGTTCAATTGATAGCCTTTCACGGAGAACAGGCCCATCAAAATAATAATTAGAATCGCGGTCAGTATAACGCCGATACCCAGCGAAATTCCGATAACGCTCAGCAGGGAAAACACATTGACGGCGCTTGCGGGAGAAATCAGCCTTACGTCCAGGTCGAAGGAAAGCGGAACCTGCAGGAAAAGCTCGAGCTGCTGCTCCTTGTCGGTTGCGCTTATGGTAACAACGTTCGTCCGGTTTCCGGTATACACCTGTGCGTCGTAGCCGTTGTTATATATTTCCTTGCCGTCGAGCAGTACCTTGACCGGGTTTCCGGCGGTTACAACCTGCAGTGCCTTTTCCTGCGCATGTACGGGCAGGGTGGTACGCATGCGAACAAACTGCGAACCAAGCTGCTTCGTTACAGGCTTGTTTACGTTGGCGATATTCCATTCCTCTATCTTCCCTTCGATAGAGGCGCTGTCGCCGCCCCAGACAAAACGCCAGTCCGTAATGGAAATATCCCCCTCTGCCATGGGCTTCAGCTGCGGCTCGATTACACACAGCGGAAGGACCGCGCCAAGCAGCAAAAGAAATACGAGCAGAGAAAGCCCGGTGCTTTGGAGAATTTTCAAATTGGTAAACTTGACTTTCATTCTAATGGCTCCATCTTATGTAAAATCGCCGGGGGGTCGGCCCCGGCGTAATGCTCTTTTTATTTAATCTTGGAATATTTTTTCAGCAGGTTTTTGGCGTTCGCGCGCTCCTTATGCGTTACGCCAAAGGCCGGTTTTACCGGCTCGGCGGGCTTTGAGTTGTTTTTAAGCGTCTCTATAATAGAAACCTTCTTTTCCTCGGTAAGCGCGTCCGCTGCTTTGGAAACAGGGAGTTCCCCTGCGTGAAGCTGCGTGTGCTGCGCAGCGGAGGCGTCGCTGTCCACAAGCCCCGGCGCCTCTTCATTTTTTGGTTCGCCCATTCCGGCCTTCTCCGGGGACGGGGAGAGGGATTCTAAAAGCCGGTCTATTTTTTCTATGGTTTCCTCATAAGCGCAAACAAGCAGGTAAACCCTGTCTGTAAGCACGGTTTTCAGCTCGTTGAGCTGATTTACCGTGTCGTCCGTTTTTCCGGCGGCTTCTGTCTGAAAGCTTTCACAGCGTTTTGAAAGCTCCTGGTTTTCTTTGCGCAGCGCCTCGTTTTCCGCCTGCAGCGCCTGAAGCTGTTCGCTGTGCTGTGAAAGGGCCTGCGTGCCGTTGGCTCCGCCGGCGCCTTCTCCCGTTGTATTCTCCGCAGGGGGAGGTGGAACGGGCTGTTCTAAAGCTTCCGTCTGAGGCGCGGCAGCCTGCTCTGTTATCGTTTCGCTCGGATTTTCAGCCGTATGCATGCGCGGGTTCACCTTCCGTCAAAGAGAAATCGCTTACACATGAAAACGCTTACTGCGATTTCATGCTTTTTATAATATATCCGTCGCCCTGTTTTTCAAAAACGCCTGTGACAGTACTGTCCTTCTGCGTTTTGTCCTCTTCCTTAAAAAACGTGGCGGTCAGAGTGTACTGCCCGTCGCCCGTTTTTTCACAGGAGGCGTTGGCGTAAACCGTCGCGCCGAGCTTCGGCTGCCACATTTCTACAAGGCCGTTATCTTTATTGTAAAGGTCGCTTTTAGAAACGTCAACATTATTTTTGCCAAAAAGGTCTGTGATTTTCTCAGAAATCGATTCAGGGAGCACCTGCCGGAACAGCATGTTCTTTTCGTCGGGCATATCGGTCAGGCTGTCGTAATATATATGGCAGAACGCAAACTGGACGACCGCGCTCACGGACAGGTCGGAAACCGAATCGAATTTATCGATTCCGAACTGGTATTTCAGCTCGTAAAGCCGCTTTGTATAGAAAACCGCGTCGAAGCTTTCGTCGTTGAAGCCGTTTGTCACCTTGATTGCGGCGTATGCGCTGCCGGAGGAGGCGGAGCTCTGCGGCGCTTTTTGTGAAGACGCGGCCTTGCTGCTTTCGTTATCCTTGACGGTATCATAATCCTTCTGTGACATGAGCACGCCTACAATACAGACGGCGGCGATTACGACGGCGGCCGCGCTGAGCGCGAGTATTACCGGAAGCTTTTTATTAGCGGTTTTTTTCATTGTTTTACAGCCTTTCCTGCTAATTTTCCTAGAATTTTCAAAAATAACGGCTGACTAAAGAGGGACTCAACAGTTGAGGCTTCTTTAATCAGCCGGTTTTATTTAATTATAATATATTCTGGGTACGCAGTCTACTATTTTAGTACGGCCAGTTGTACCATTCGAGATTGGAATCGACAAAGATGTTCTGGGAATCGACGACCTGGCTTTTTACATAGGCCTTGACGTTGACCGTCGCGCCCAGCGGGAAGTTGATGGAAAGGCTCTCAAGCGGAGTAGAGAGTACCTGGTCAACGCCCGTCAGCTTGCTGTAGTCGCCCTTTTCAAAATGGAAGCGTACCGGCATGAAGTAACGGTCGTTGTCGACTCGCAGGTAAAGCTCTTTGTTTTTCTTATGTGTGAATTCATATACGACGGGGCCCGCGAGTCCCTGGCCGTCGTCCGTGTACGTATTGGTATCCCAATTGTTCGTGCAGACCTGGAAACGGATGGTGCCGTATTTCGGCATGTTGAACTTGTCGCCGCTCTTGAGAATGCGTCCGTCCTCGAGCCTGATGGACATCCTGCGGGCGACCACCGCGGTAATCGTAACCTCGCCGTCGCCGGGCTGTGTGTCCGTACTTCCGCCTGTCGAAGGGCCGGTCGGCTGTTCAGAACCGCTGTTATTATCGGAGCCGCCGGACTGCGTCGGCTCTTCCGGCGCGGGCTGGGTGGGTTCCTCAGGCTGAGAAGCGCCGTCGCCTGTTACTTGGTCGTTGTTCTTGTCGCCTACGCCGTCGATGATGTCCGAGGGAAGCTCCTGGAAGCCGCCGAACTCTATATAGCCCGTACCGCTCAGGTCGAGCGTATTTGTAATAAGCTGTCCCTTAATATAAGAGCTGCCTGCAATCTTGGTTTCGGATTCGGGCGCGTATACGAGGCCTGTAATTTTGTTGTCGCCGTCGAACTTTACATCCTGGCCGGCATAGACATTACCGGTCATTACCGTACTGTTCATATGAAAGCTAGAATAGGGGACGACGATGTTGCCGAAAATCTTTGCGAAATTCATATCGATGTTCTTGCTGTAATCGTTGATGAACATGGTCAGGTAGTCGGGATTTCCGCCGTTGGCGGTCTTGCCGTTGCCGTCGTTAAACGTACCGTTGTTGACAGAACCGATTTCGTCGACATAAATAATAACCTTACCGCCGTTGATATTGATATTACCGTTGTTTGTGAGCTTACCGACACGGATGACGGAAACGCCGCTGAGCGCGTCGATGGTGAGCGTCGATTCATAGGGGACTGTTAAGTTGCGGATATAAGCGTCCGTCTTAAGCACGTAGCCGTTTTCAAATTCGCCGCTGCCGACGGTCAAATCCTTCGTGCCGTCCTTGAACTGTGTGCTCTTTTCGAGAAAATATGTTGTTTCGGGTGCTTTGTTATAGCTTTCAAACCGATAGGAGGGAACAGCGCCCGTATATTCCTTGACGATGTTTTTATTCGGGTCGGACAGTTTTTTTACAGTGACGCCGGGCGCGGTGAATATCGTACCCGTGCTCCATTCATTGTAGCCGCCCTGAAGCTCGCCGCCTGTAATCAGCGCGTTGCCGCGGACCTGCGCGGAGCCGCTTATTTTTGTGTCGGAGGAGGCAATCAGCGCATATTCGCCGGAGGCCGCCGATGCTGATACGAGCGCGCATCCCGCCGCGATAATAATAGATAGGAAAACCGCCGTGACCGTTTTGATGCCCTTGCATTTTTTCATATTAACTACCCGCTTTCAAAAATATACTTCTCAGGAAAAAGAAAAGCCGCATTATCAAAGTAATAATGCAGCCTGACAATCATAGCGCCATGCGCCTTAGACTCATCGCTTTGCGTCGCTGGCTTTCGCCAGGTTTGCCGGTTATTTTTTGTTTTGATACCTTTCCGTTGAACGCCTTGATGCTCAGGAAATAAAAAAGCCGCATTATCAAAGTAATAATGCAGCCTGACAATCATAGCGCCGTGCGCCTTAGACTCATCGCTTTGCGTCGCTGGCTTTCGCCAGGTTTGCCGAATATTTTACTGTGCCTGCAAGCCTCATACAACCGCCCTGTTTCAATAAAAAAGCTGCATTATTACGAAATAATAATGCAGCCTGACAATCATAGCGCTGTACGCCTTAGACTCATCGCTTTGCGTCGCTGGCTTTCGCCAGGTTTGCCAATATTTCCTTCTTTGTAATTATTATATGCGCCAACGGCCGGTTTGTCAACAGGGTTTAGAAAGAAATTTTATTTTTTTTTCCTACCGTTACCAGATAGGAAACCGCGCGCTGTCCTGTTTTGCATTTGGACGCCGTTACCATGACCTCTTCGTCATATTGCTCCCTGTAAATGGGGGAAGAGGCGGTATGGCACGATTTATTGAGCTTGAGCACAGGGCAGCCAACGCAGGGCTTATCCCTGTTTTGAAAAAGCCGGTAGCATTTTTCACCGTTTTTCACCGTGATTTTTTCGCATAGGCACCGGTTTGCCTCTATTATTTTAAAAGTCTCGTCGATTACGTAGCCTACCGTGTCTATCTGGTTGAAATACAGGTTGCTCAACGAATATTTTTCTTCAAGGTCCTGCAGGTACCTCGTCTTCAGATATACGAGCGCGGCTGTTTTCGCGATGAAAGATAGTATATCCCGTTCCTGTTCCGACCACCGGCGCGCGTGCTCATGCTCGACAAAGGCGACAAAGCCGTAGTCGGTCTTGCTGTCCGCTACCTTCGTAATCAGCAAGGCGGCGCCCTGCGCCTCTTTGAGATATTCGCGCAGTGCGGTTGAGGAAAGGCAGCCGGCGTCCTCAATACACAAAATCCCGTTGTCCGAGGCAAGGCCAAGCAGCTCACGGCGCATTTCGTCTGAAAGAGGTTTGCCGGGGTAGGCGGTATGACTCAAAATAGAGCTTGCGCTCCAGTCGTACAGCTTTTTTACACCGCTGTATGTTTCATATATCAGGATATGGGAAAGTCCGCAGTAACGCGCTGTCGCGTCGAAAATGAACCGGATTCCTTCCTCAGGTGTTTCACATGCGTAGAAATTTTGTAATAGCTGAATTTTAAAACCGTCTGTAAAGCTGTGTTCTCCGCGCAGGTGTTCCGGCGAGTTTTTCAGCAGGGACGCGTTTGTGTTCATACCTTCATTGTATACGCGCCATTGGCTTTTTCCAAGGCGTTTTGCCTCATAGAGCGCTAAATCCGCCCGCGTAAACAAATCATAGAAGGCTGTGCCATCCTGCGGATAAAAGGAAATACCGATGCTTACGGAAATGCTTGCCGTATTGTTAAATGAGGAAAGGATTTCATTGAGACGGTTTAGTAGCAGCTGCGCCTTATCGTGCGCATAAGCAATGTTAGGGACCTCCTTGATGAAAATTACAAATTCGTCGCCGCCGACGCGCCCGACGATGCTGTTGTCCTCAAAAACCGAGGTAATGCGGTCCGATATTTTTTCAAGCGTTTTGTCTCCAGTGAGGTGGCCGTAAATGTCATTGACGATTTTGAAATTGTCTATATCTAAGATAAATAGCGCGTGTATAGTATCTTCGGGGCATTCAGAAAGGCATGCCTTAATCCTGTCCTGCACCGTCATTTTGTTATACAATCCGGTCAACTGGTCGGTTTCCGACTTTTGCCTGAGCAGCGCGTTTTCTCTTTTATAGCGGTCTACGTCGGTCATGATTCCGTTTACCCTGACAGCAAAGCCGGATTCGTCGCGCGTTATCAAAAATCGTTTGCGGCACCAGATATAGTCGCCCTTGGCGTTGCGGTACCGGTACTCTATATCACGGACGTCGGGCGGCTCGTCGAGATTCTTGATGCACGCGAGGTACTCGTCGATGTCCTCCTTGCTGATATGGGTTCGCGCCGCGTTATAGAGCTCGCGCATGTTATTCGGCGCGCGGAAGCCGAACTTTTCTTCAAATCCGTGCGAATAATAGGTCGTTCCGCTTTTCAGGTCGTACTCAAAAATAATATCGCTGAACTTATCCAGCAGGACGGGGTAAATTTCCCTCCCGAATATCACGTCTCGGCGCGCCGCCTTGATACGGTCGATTTCATTCTGGTCCGCATATTTGACAAGGCTGTAAACAAGCGTGTCGCCTCCGCTGAAGCTGTTGTTTTTTACAAGCATGTTTTCACGCCAATGATACTTTCCGTTTCGCCCAAGGAAACGGTACACAACGGATTTTTTTGTTTCCGCTGTAAAAAAGCGGCGCATATTCTCCAAAGAAAAGTTTTCCTCAAAATAGCTTTTGTCGTCGGGATGTACTCTGTTTTGTAAAAGCTCCCCGCAGATTCCGCTGTACGATACTGCGGCGGAGGGCATATAGGTATCCTGGTCGTTTGTATGCAGGACCATGAACGAATCCTTCGTCAAATCGATTACCGCTGTCATCGTGTAGCTTTCCTGCAGCTCTTCCATTACATGCGCCTCGTCTGAGTCGTTTGTACAGCGGTTTATATTGGAAGGAAGGGCTTTCGCCTGCGAGTTCTTCTCCAATATGACAATGGCTTTCCGGTTCTTGGGAACATCTGTACGCAGCGGCAAAAATGTTGCCCTGAAGGCGGAACAATGCTGAGTCTGGGTGTCGAGCACACGAAACTCATGATATGGCTGGGACTGCACCTCATTAAAAAAATCCTCATACCGCGCGGAGATAAAACGCATAACCGAATCAATATCCTCCGGATGGACGTAATGGCTGATAAAGTCGTTCATAAACTCACTGCGGTGCGTGTGGCCGCCCCTGTCTTTAAATATAGCGAGGGTATCCTCAGGCGTGTAAAGAATGTTAAAATATTCCGTGTTTAAATCAAATTCAATCGCGGTGTGCCCAAGATAGCGCAGCACGGAATAAAGCTCGATATGGGAAAGCTCTTCCTCAGAAAATGTATAAGACGCAATTTGCGCGCCTGAATCGCCTTCCTCCGCATGTGGATAAATAAAGCTGCCGTCGGCATATTTTTTGGCAAGCTGCCGGAATTGCTCGGAAACCTTCGTCAGGCACTTGAGTATCTGAGGATTGAACGCGCCACATTCTCCGCCAAGAATCATATCCATCGCCTTTTGATGCGGATAGGCGCTCTTGTATACGCGGTCGGTGGTAAGCGCGTCGTATGCGTCGGCTACAGAGACAGCCTGTGCGCAGATTGGGATATTGTCACCCTTCAGTCCGTCGGGATAACCGTTGCCGTCGTAACGCTCGTGGTGGTACCGGCAAATGTTGTATGCGTAAAGCAGGTATTCCCTGTCTGACATTTTATCGAGACTCTTTAGAATTTTACATCCGGTCGTGGTATGCGTTTTCATAATCTCGAACTCGTCGGCGGTAAGCCTCCCCGGTTTGTTCAAAATTGAATCGGGAATTGCGATTTTCCCAATGTCGTGCATGGAGGAAGCGCTCGCAATCAGCTCGATTGTATGTTCGTTCAGGTCGTAGCCGCTGTTCGTCTTTGCGATTTCCTTCAGAAGTATTTTTGTAAACATCCTGATTCTGAAAATATGCTGCCCCGATTCCAGGCTGCGCGATTCAATAACGGAGCTCAAAGCGTCTACGATAATTTCGTTTGATTCCTTGAGCTTATACGCCTGGTCCCTGACAAGCTCTTCCAAATGGAGCCTATGCCGGTACAACTCGATGGTGTTCTCCACGCGGCGTTTTACAATAAACGGCTCAAACGGTTTTGAAATTATATCACGCGCGCCCAAATCAAAGGCGAGCAGCTCGATTTCGGGAGAAATCTCCGCGGTGATGACTACAACAGGTATTTTATCGATGATTCCGCTGTCGTTCATTTTCCGTAAAACCTGGTAGCCGTCCATTTCCGGCATGACGATATCGAGCAGGATGACGTTGACCGTTGGATTCTTTTCCAGAACCTCCATAGCCTGCCTGCCGTTTTCCGCCTCAAGAACGTTATATTTATTTTCAAAAATACTGCATAAAATCGCACGGTTTACTTCCATGTCGTCAACGACTAGAATCGTATCGTCCTTTTTCATTCTCGGTCAACCTTCGTTTTCCTGTAATATCTTTGTCACGGCTTGATAACTTATTTGAATCTTCTCATATAAATCCGGCAGCTTTGAGAGCTCGCCCGCGCGGGTGGCGTTAACATAATCGGAGCAAAGAGAAAAAAGGGGATTCAGCCCCAGGTTACCGGTAATTCCCTTTAACGTGTGCGCAGCGCGCATCGCCTCGTCCGTGTCGCTTTGCTCTGCGGCGTTTGAAAGGCTGTCAAAAGTCTCGTCCTGCAAAAATTTGTACAGGAATTTTTCGTAAAGCGCTTCGTTCCCCGCGAAACGCCTCACAGCGCCTTCAATGTCGGCGCCCCAGCTGGAAAGCGCCTTTGTGAGCTGTTCTTTCATATATATCATCCTTTATATGTATGCTTCGGAGCGCCCTTCAAAAAGGCTCCGAGCGTTTGATACAAAAGCTCCGGTTCGACGGGCTTTGCGACATGCCCGTCCATTCCGGCTGAAAGCGCGGCAACCACGTCCTCCGAAAAGGCGTTTGCTGTCATAGCAATAATCGGTACCGCTTTTGCGTCCGGATGAGAGGAAGCGCGGATTTTTCTCGCGGCCTGGTACCCGTCCATCAATGGCATCTGTATATCGAGAAGGATTGCGTCGTAGCTGCCCTGCGGCGAGTTCAGGAACATATCGCAGGCCTCCTGGCCGTCATGCGCGACGTTCACCTGCGCGCCGGTACGTTTTAGCAGCTCGCACGCGATTTCAAGGTTCAGCTCGTTATCCTCCGCCAGCAGGAGGCGTTTTCCGCTGAAATCGTATTCCATTTCCTGCTGTGCGTTTTGCTGCGCGTCCTGCGCAAGGCCCTTGTTTATAAAAAAGCGTACGAGCTCACAGCGAAGAACCGGACGCAGGCTTAAATAATCGATGCCCCGGTTTTTCAAATCTTCCTTGCCCTGCGCGAAAGAATAGGCAAATAACGCAGTCCCTGCCTTTTCGCCTGCCGGGGAATTGCCTAGGCGGTCAACAAAATCCAAAACCTCTTCATCGGCGGTTTCACATACGATAATACAATAATCAAAGGCTTTCCCTTTTTTGTCCGCGCCGTATAAAAGAGTATCCGCCTGTTTAAAGGAACGGGCCTCTGTGGCCTGGACATTGAGGCTGTGGAGCGCGCCGCTTACCTGAGGCCGGCTTTGTTCATCCGGGTCTACAAGCAGGACGCTGAGATTGGAGAAGGAAGCGTCGGGCGCGCACTCCTGCGGCTCGCATTCAAACGAAAGCTCCACGCGAAATTGCGTTCCCTCGTCCTTTTTGCTCGTCACGTTTATACTGCCGCCCATCAGCTCCGTCAGGTTTTTCGTAATCGAAAGGCCGAGCCCGGAGCCGCCGTATTTTTGAGCGGTGACGGGGGTAGCCTGCTCAAACGGCTCAAAAACCCTTTTTACAGCAGCTTCGTCCATTCCAATGCCGTCATCCGTTACGGAAAAGCGCAGGAAAACGCGGCCGTTACGCAACGCAAGCTCTTTAACGGAAAGCGTGACGGTTCCGCCGGGCTTTGTAAACTTAAAGGCATTGGACAGGAGGTTCAGGAGAATCTGGTTGAGACGGAACTGGTCCCCGATAAGCGCGCTGTTATGTATATTGTACGCATAGCATTTGAAATTTTTTCCGGCCTGTTTGCATTGGTCGTAATAAACGGAAGCAACGGAAGCGAGCAGCCCTTTGAGCCGGAACGGCTCGTTTGCTACCTGCATTTTTCCGTTTTCAATTGCAGACATATCGAGGACCTCATTGATAATGTTGAGCAGGTGCTTTGAGGAAAACCTGATTTTCATCAGGCAGTCCTGCGTTCTCACAGGGTTGCCCTCTGCCGACTGCGCAATCGCCGCCATTCCTATAATTGCGTTGAGCGGCGTCCTGATTTCATGGCTCATTCTGGAGAGAAACGCCCTGCGCGCTTCGGTCGCCTTCTGCGCGGTCAGCAGCGCGTTCTGCAGGGCATACTGCGCCTTTTTTTCTTCAGTCAGGTCGGTCAGCGTTATGATGACGTTCTTTTCCTTTTTATCCGCCTGAATCGGGTAAAAGCGCGGCTGGAGCCAGCGGGGAATCGTATCGTTTTTACGGATAAAACGAAATTCCGTTTCATCCGGATTCTTTATACCGTACGGGAAAGACAGCCTTTCCTGCAGTTCGGGGAAAATTTCAAAGCAGCGCTCTTTTAGCTCCTCCGGGGAATAGTCCAGCACACGCCGCGCGTTGGCGCTTACAAAGTCGATTCCCTTTTTTGCAGGGTTATATATCAACGTAACATCGTCGACGTTTTCCGTTATCATGGAGAACAAGTGCTCACGGTAAAGCAGTTCGCCGTTTTTTCTGCGCACGACTGTCTGAAGGTACACCGTGACAATAACCAGAACGGCGGCAAGCACGACCGCCATCGTCGTATTTGTCGCGGCGGTCCAGGTGGACTGTTTGCTTATTTCATCCGCGGTTTTCTGCACAAGCTCCGTCATCTGGTCGCATAGCTCGGCGGATGACCTGTAATAGGGTATCAAATTGCTGTTAATATCGCTTTTTAGTCCTTCGGGCGTGTAAGTATCTATTTTGTTGAAAATCAACTCTTGCTTTTCTAAAATAGATTTGACCGTTTGTTCCAGCTCAAGGATTTCGTTTTTCGGGCGGATGCTGTATTCTTTAATATATTCAATCCCTTCCATGAGGCTGGGCGTCAGCGCTTCAATATCCTTCCTGATGACGTTGCTTTCCCCGGCTGATACGTACTCCGGCAGGAGAACAATCCGCATTTCCATGTTGGAAAGTGTATTTGTAATACCGTTAATGTTTTTTGTGACGGAATAAGGCGCTTTATAAATGGAATCGACATTGCTGTTTAAAAGCCATACGTTTACGATAGAGGCCGCGGCAAAAACCAGCGCAAGGATAGAAACCGCCGCTATATTTACGAGGCTTATTTGACCGGAGTCCCGGAAAAAATCATTTTTTTTCATTTCATCCTCTTCTTCCAAAGGAAAATTCGGGAAGTTATATATGTATACATTTTACCCGTTGCCAGCGGGGGTGTCAATGTAATATACACGTATTTTTCGGAAAAGCGCCTTTGTTTCAGAATAAAAGGAACAAGAAAAAAGTATAGGCAGAAAAAGTTTGGAAAATTCTTTTAACTACAGTTTAAATTGTAAATTGTGGTTTATAATTACAGAGATTATAACAATATATTATTTTTTTGAAAGGAATTGGAACATGATTGCACAGGAAAGAGTTATGGAAATATTAAAAGAAGCCGGCGTCCTGCTGGAGGGGCATTTCCGTTTGACGAGCGGAAGGCACAGCAACAGGTATCTGCAGTGCGCCAAAATTTTTAGGAATACGAAGTACAGCGAAGAGCTTTGCGCGGCGCTTGCCGAACAGTTTGAAGGCCAGGGGGTCGGCGTCGTAATCGGTCCGGCCATGGGCGCCGTACAGATGGCTTACGAGGTCAGCCGCCACCTTCACTGCGAAAACTTTTTCGCGGAGCGCGACGAGGAGGGTAAAATGACTCTGCGCAGGGGCTTTGCCGTCGCGCCCGGTATGAAGGTGCTGCTTGTGGAGGACGTCGTGACGACAGGCGGCTCGGTAAAAGAAGTGCTTGAGCTCGTAAAGGCCGCCGGAGCCGAGGTTGTCGGCGTGGGCTCCATCGTCAACAGGACGAACGGGTCGGTCGACTTTGGCGTACCGTTCAAATCCGTCATTAAGGTCGAGGTAGAATCCTGGGAGCCGGATGACTGTCCCTTATGTAAAGAAGGCAAGCTGCCGGTCGTCAAGCCCGGCTCAAGAAAAGCGTAAGCTTATAAAAACCTGAACGGGCGCCCTGCATATAAAGCATGGCGTCCCGTTTTGAAATACAGGCTTTAAGGGGCGTGAACGTTTATGCAATCCAATTCGCCGCATAAGGGGCACAGGGACCGTATGCGCAAAAAATTCCTGCTCAATGATTTCGATGGGTTTGAAATGCACGAAGCGCTCGAGCTACTCCTTTATTATGCCGTTCCGCGCAAGGATACCAATCCGATCGCACACCGGCTGCTGGAACAGTTTGGCTCGCTTTCGGCGGTGTTCGACGCGCCCATAGACATCCTGACCCAGTCTGGGCTTTCTGAGAATGCCGCCGTGCTGCTCAAGCTGATTCCCGGTATGTCTAGGCTATATACCGACGACAAGTACCGTAACACGCATAAAATTATTAATGTAGAGAACTTAGGGGATCGGATGCTCGAGAAATTTACCGGCAGGGACAACGAGACCGTAATTTTGATGCTGCTCGACGCAAAATACAAGGAGCTGTTCTGCGGCGTGGTCAGCAAAGGCTCGATGTCCGCGTGCCAGCTTTATATCAGGAAAATCGTGCAGCTGGCGATTACCAATAACGCCAAATACGCCGCGCTCGCGCATAACCATCCCAGTGGGGTGGCTCTGCCTTCCGAGCCGGACATTTACGCAACCATCGAAATCAATGAGGCGCTTGCGCTTGTAGGCGTTACGCTGATTGACCATTTTGTCGTAGCGGACAGGGACTTTGTTTCCATGATGCAGTCCAACTTGATAAAAAGATGACAGGACCAAAAGTAAATATTTGAACCCGCCGGGGTTTGCCCGCCGCGTGGAAAGGGGAATCCATACGGCATGAAAAGGGCGGTCCGGTTAAAAAATGTGGGCGTTTGTTTGAAAACATCCGGTATAATCTTGGTTTTAGTGTAGAATGGAAGGCGCGGATTGTATGGGGAATAAAAATTTTTTACAAGGTGTTTCTAAAGATATAGGACCTTTGGATAATGCAGATGTGGCAAAGGATTTGAAGACGATGCCGCGTGGTAAGCTTGAAATGCTTGCCGATACGCTTTCTAAGGACAACCTGCTTTTGTCCTCAATTATTTCTAATTTACCGGCGGGCATCTGCGAGGCGGCATACGACGATTTTTTTACGCTGCTATACGGTAACGACCTGTTTTTTCAGCTTTACGGATATACGCCCGAGCAGTTGATTGCAGAGCACCAAAACCGTATTGATAGAATCATTTTACCGGAGGATTTGCCGGTGGTGCAAAAGTCGGTTCAAAAAGCGTTTGACGCCGGCGAAAACGGCTTTGAGGTCGAACACCGGATTGTCCGGCGCAGCGGCGAAGTGGTTTGGGCGCTGATTAAAGGGAACTTTTTCCGTGGACTGGTAAACACGACGCTCCACTGTGTTTGTGTCGATATCACCCAGCGTAAGCAGATGGAGCAGGAACTGAAAATAAACGAAGAGCGGTTCCGCATTGCGATGGCGCAGATGGACAACACGATTTTCGATTATAATATCTCCACCCGCATGATGATTCACGCGTATAAATCCGCGGAGGTTTACGGGCTGCCGAAGGAATTGGAAAACGTACCCGATTCCCTCGTCGAAAACGGTACAATCCACCCCGGCAGCGTATCTGTGTTTCTGGAAATGTACCGGAAAATACGCGCCGGGGCACCGCGCGCGTCCTGTGTGGTACAGACCCGGCTTGCGGCGGGCCGGTATGTCTGGCGGAAAATTACCCTGACCAATATCTACGACGCGCAGGGCAGCGCCGTGCGGGCCATCGGTATTTTGGAGGACATTGATGAGCAAAAGCGACGCGAGGAGCTGCTGCGCAATCAAATAGAGCGCGATACGCTCACGGGGCTTTTTAATAAGGGAGCCACGGAAGAGCGGATTAGGAGCATAATGGGTGGAGGGCCGCCTCAGGCTGGATGCGACGCGCTGCTTATTATAGATATTGATAACTTTAAGGGCATAAATGACAGGTATGGGCACCTTTACGGCGATAAGGTACTGGCGGAAAGCGCCCGCAGGATTGCGCCGCTGTTCTATCCGGAGGATATTATCGGCCGTATTGGCGGCGATGAATTTGCGGTATTCCTCAGACAAATACCCGCAAGGGAAACCATCCGGAAAAAGGCGGAGCATATCTGCCGGGTGTTCAGCGAGGAATTTAATTACAACGGCATTATCGCTTCCATTTCCTGCAGCGTCGGAACCGCCGCTTTCCCGGATGATGGAACGACGTTTGAAACGCTTTACCAGAAGGCGGATATTGCTTTATATGAAGCAAAGCACAGCGGAAAAAACCGCTGCTGCACATACCGGGAAGAAATGGGTTTGGAAATGCAGTGGCAGCCCCGCGGCAATACCATAATCGATAAGCCGGAATCATCGGAAGATTAAAAGAAGCGCCGGAGTGAAACCGGCGCTTCTTTTTGGTTAGGACAACCAAATTTTAATTCTATTTTCCAAATCGTATCGGCCAATAGACGAAAGAGCAATTGCATTTATATGGAAAATATATTATAATAAGACTGCTTTTACTGGATATAAAATGATAGGCTCCAAACCGGAATGTGTTTTATATTGTCCGGGAGCTTTGGGATGCATTAATCGAAAGGCGTGTGAACAGGAACGTGGAAAATAAAAGAAGAATATTTACGTCCGACGTTCTTCCCTGCGGCGTCTGCCGTATCAAAAACGACGCGTACCTTACGCTGCTTGACGCAAATGAGGAATATTACAGGATTTACGGTTATACGCGCGAGGAAGCGGAAGGCGCGGGCTTTTCAACCGTCAGCTTCATTATCTATCCACCCGATTGGCAGCGTACAATCGAAACGGTTGCGGCGGCAGAGAAAGACGCCGGCGGAGCTTTTGAGCTGGAGGTGCGCGGTATCCACCGCGGAGGCGCCATCCTGTGGACGCTTGCCAGGGGAATTCCAGACAAAGACGACCCATCCTGCTTTATTTGCACGGTACTCAATGTATCGGAGCGCCGGTATAAAATGGAGCAGCTAAAAAAACACGATGAGGAGCGCAAAATCCTGCTGAAGCAGTCAGGACGCTGCGTTTTCCGCTTTGATATAAAAAAACGCAGGATTACGATTGCGCCGGAGACCGCCGCGCAGCTTAATATGCCTGAAATAATTGAGAACGTACCGGAATGCTTTCTGAAAAACAATGTTTTGCCGGAAAGCAAGCGGGACTATATGGATTTCTACAATGCGATGCTGCACGGAGAAAAGGGCGGCGAGGCCGTTATCAGGACGGTAGACCCGCGCAATGGAAGCTCTGTCTGGTGCCGCTGTGTGTTTTCCATGGTTACGGGGAAAAAAGGGGAACCGAAATATGCGGTTATTTCGATTGAAAATATAACGGAACAAAGAGAAAAACAAATCGCGTATGAAAAATGGACGCAGTACAACAAATCGCAGCTTGAAGGAGCTCATATCTATTACGAATGCAATATTACGAAAAACAGGATAGACCATCTTGGAGGCCCCCTTGCGCAGGACATCCCTGACGAGGTGCGCGGCTGTTATGACGAAACCTTCCGCTATATCCTGAAAAACCTGATTTACCCGGAGGATTTAGTCGCCTACCGCGACTTTTTTTCACGAGCCGGCTTATGCAGGCGCTTTGAAGAAGGCAAATGCCATTTAGAGCTTGAATACAGGCGTCTCGGGCAGGACAAGAACCCCTTTTGGGCAAAGGCGGAGGTACAGCTTCTTTCAGAGCCGTATTCGGGCGACGTCAAGGCGTTTTTCCTTCTGAAAAATATCGACGAGGAAAAACGGCGGGAGCTTGAGCTGCAGGAGCTGTCGCAAAAGGACGCGCTGACAGGGCTTTTAAACCGCAGGACGGTAATAGAGCAGATTTCGCAGTTGTTTGAAACGAGCACCCCGCTTGGCCGCCATGCGTTTATCATGGTGGACATCGACCATTTTAAAATCCTGAACGATACGAAGGGGCATCGATTCGGCGACCGTGTGCTTACGGATTTTGCAAAGTCGCTGAAAGAATCGCTGCGCGCGGAAGATATTATCGGACGTATCGGCGGCGATGAATTCGTCATTTGCCTGCGCAACGTACAGCTCAACCATACGCTGGAGGAAAAGACGGCGCAGCTATGTACCGCCTTATCCAGACAGCTTGACGAACAGACATTTATTTCCGCGAGCCTCGGTGTCGCCGTATTCCCGAAGGACGGTATGACCTTTGACGAGCTTTACCAGAAGGCGGATATTGCGCTGTATGAAGCAAAAAAGCTTGGCCGCAGCTGCTGTGTTTTTTACCAGAACGATATGCTGGAGGAAAACTGGAGCCCGTACAACGACACGCCGCACGATATAGAAAACAGGGAAGCACCGCGTGATTTTGAACCTGAATGGACGCTGAAAACACCGGAATCCGATAAAAAGAGCAGGCAGACACGCGTTTCCCTCACCAGAAGGTACATCAAGAGTATTCAGCGTGTTTTTGAGGAGCTTGCCGTCATGGACGTGACAGGCGATTATTTCTATATCCCGTCCTACAGGGAAGGCGGCGTTTTCAGGCGGGAAGAGGGCAAATTAAACGAAATTCTGGAGGAAAACGCGCGGGATACCATTTCCCAGGAGGACGCGGCGCGTTTTCTCGAGTTCTTTCACTGGCCCACTGTTCGCAGGGCTTTTGCGGATGGGTCGGCGTCCCTCTCATCAGAATTTAGAATTGTAAATGACGGCGAGTCCGTTTCCTGGTCGGAGTTTACGCTCGTGCCAATCCAGATAGCGCAGCGCAAGGAGGTATATCTTTGCTTTGTCAAAGACGTTACCGCCAGAAAGAACGCTGCGGAGGCGCAGTCGCAGCGGCGCATATTGCTTGGCCGCCAAATGGAAAGCGAGTGCTACCGTACCATCATGGAGCAGGCGGGTATGATGGTACTGGAATATACAAAAGAAACCAATACATATTATGCCTCCGCTCAGGCAAGGCAGTTTACTTTCCTGCGCAATACCGGCTCTGCCGGAAACCACTATTTCCTGACGCGGGAGGATGTTCATCCGGACGATTGGGAAAAAGCGGAGAAGGTATCAAAACTCATCCATATGGGGAGAGCCAACGCGCAGACGACGGTTCGCCTGAAAAAGACGGACGGCGCTTATTTGTGGTGCAACGTCGCGCTGACGGTCCTGCGAGAAGAAAATGGGGAGATTACCCGTTCCATGATAACGGTGACTGACGTAGATAAGGCGACGGTTGACCGCATGGAGCTTGAATACCGCGCCGAGTACGACGCGCTGACCGGGCACTATAATTTCAGTAAATTCAAGGCCGGCGCTGCCGCCCTGCTGCGCAGCCGCGGAGAAAAGAAATATGCCCTATGGTATTGCGACCTGCGCAACTTCAAGCTCATCAACGACATGTACGGCTACGATTTTGGCGACCAGGTACTGCGCTTTTGGGCAAATATCGGTTCCAGCGCCATGCGCGAGGGCGAGATTTTTGCGCGCATTTCAGGAGATTATTTTGTCTGCCTGCGTTATTACGAAACCCGCCGCGAGCTTGAGCAGTGCTTTCAGGAAATGTCGGGACATCTCTATAAATATGGGAAGGACCAAGGCAAAAAGCTGCGGCTGGAGCTTGTTTCCGGTGTGTACTGTATTGAAAAAAATGAGGATTTATTGAGTATCGAGGATATGATAGACCGCGCAAACCTTGCGCAAAAGAGCGTAAAACGTCTCGACGGCAGCCGTATGGCATTCTACAGCGACGAAATGCGCCGCCAGCTCCTGCACGAAAAGGAAATCGAGGCCGTCATGGTAAAATCATTGGAGGACGGCGAATTCAAGCCGTATTTCCAGCCGATGGCCGACGTCCAGCACGGCTGCGCCGTATTCGGCGCCGAGGCGCTCGTGCGGTGGGAACGGCCCGGAGACGGCGTCCTCACACCGGGCGAGTTTATCCCGCTGTTTGAGAAAAACGGGTTTATCGTCGAGCTTGACCGGTATGTTTTCGAGCAGGTGTGCAGCTACCTGCACGGCCTTCTGGAATCAGGAAAATCGCCAATTAAGCTGTCTGTCAACGTTTCCCGCATCAGCGCGCTGCGCAAGGACTTTATCAGCCGGTATACGGAAATCAAAGAGCGTTACCAAATACCGGACGGCCTGCTCGAGCTGGAATGCACGGAAACGACCATGGTTGAAAATGCCGAGCTTTTGGAAAGCGTCATGCGGAAAATGCGAATCCGCGGCTTTTGCTTTTCTATGGACGATTTCGGCTCGGGCTACTCCTCTCTTAACCTGCTTAAGGACGTTACGGTCGAGGTGCTGAAGCTCGATATGATGTTTTTCCGCAACAATAAGCTTTTTGAGCTGCGCAACCAGACGATTATTTCGAGCATCGTCGGCATGGCGAAGGCGTTGAATATGAAAATCGTCGCGGAGGGCGTTGAAACGAAAGAGCAGATGGAGGTTTTAAAGCGCCTGGGGTGCGACTATATCCAGGGCTATTACATCAGCAGGCCGCTTCCCATTGAGGAGTTTGAAAAGCGTTTTCTCAGCCCGGCCGTCTGACAACACAAAACGGGGGTGACGGCGTGAAGGGGGAAGAGCTTCCCGGCGTTAAGAAAAAATCGTTTTCCATGTGCTTTGACGGGGGCGAAATCTGGTTCGAGCATTTGGACGGCATCTATGAATATACGGATTTGGCGCTTAAAAAGCTGGAACAGGATTATTTGCAGTTCAAAAGGCCGTCGAGGCCGTCGCTGATAGCGGTCAACCTGGACCACACGCGCATAAACGATACGCTCATCTATTCCCTTGCTGAAAAGCTGCTGGATAAAAGCAAGCGGTTTACGCGCGCCGTCTTTGTAGGCGCGGACAAAAAGACGAGGGCGAAAATAAGGAAAGCAATCTCCGGCGGCGGATTTGCCTTCGCGTTTATAGACGATTTTGAACAAGCGAAAAAATGGCTTGTTTCTGAGAAATATAGATAACGGCATGGCGCTCTGGAGCGCCATGCCGTTACTGTATATATGCTTATTTTCTGAATATGTCTAACGCGTGGCTCGTAACGCCCAATAAATCTTCACGCTCACAGGTCGCAAAGTGGTATTTCAAATACAAATCAAATTCATCTTTATCCATCGCGTCTACCGCTTCACGCATAAATAGGGCGCAGCCGTCCGACGCGACATAATGCAGCCGCGTTACGGGAAATATAGACATCAACTCGTCGACATTTTCCTTGCGGACAAGCTCAAATAAATCCTTTGGCTCAGACTTGGCGGCAAAGGTCTGCGCGTCAAGCAGGCCCTTCTCAATATATTGCGAAACGCTGATATTGCCGCGGCGGAACCCTTCGTCGAGGAGGCAGCCGTCGGATATGACATACGCGGCAAAAATTACGCCGCCCGGCTTTGTAACACGGATTGCCTCGCCCAGGGCCTGCCGCTTGTCTTTGTCGTTATAAAGGTGGTACAAAGGGCCCAGCAGCAGCGTAATATCATACTGGCCGTCTGGAAAAGCGGATAAATCCATAGCGTTGCCCTGCGTAATGGTTATATTTTCATCCGGCAGGGTGTTTTTACGGAAAATCTCTATATTATGTTCGACCAGCTCCACCGCGTCGACGGCGTAACCGCGGCGCGCAAGCGTATGGGAATACCGGCCGGTCGCCGCGCCGATTTCAAGCACACGGCCGCCGGGCTTTATATATTTCTCGATGTAGCGCATTGTGGTAAGAAATTCGACCGAGCCGTGCTTTGATATAAGCCTGCCGTCCTCGTCGTAATTGTTGTAAAGGTCAATTAAGTATTGGTTTGTTTCCATAATGCACATCCTCGCCTGCCGCTGTTTATAGCGGTGTGATTTTTCTTATTTTAGCACAGTTGTAGCCTGGAGGAAAGAAGAATATTCATGCCTTCGCGTAACGCGGAAAGGGGCAGGCATAGCCGCCCGCCCCTTTTACCCGTTGTTTTAATGTCATCCCAGAGCGACGTCGAGCACCATCATCAGCAGGAAGCCCGCCATCACGCCGAGCGTCCCGATATTGGAATGCTCTCCCAGATGCGCCGCCGGTATCAGCTCCTCCACGACCACATACATCATCGCGCCCGCGGCGAACGCCAGCATCCACGGCATCAGCCAGGTGACGCTTCCGGCGATAAGCACGGTAATCAGCCCGAAAACAGGTTCGACTATTCCGGAAAGGCTTCCCATGGCAAACGCTTTTCCCGTTTTCATGCCCTCCTGCCGCAGCGGCAGCGAAATGGCAGCGCCTTCAGGAAAATTCTGGATGCCCACGCCGATGGCGAGCGCCATAGCAGCGCTGTAAAGCGCCGGGTCGCCTCCGTTTTGCGCGGCGAGCGCGAACGAAAGGCCGACGGCCATACCCTCCGGTATGTTGTGCAGCGTAACAGCGAAAACGAGCAGCGTCGTCCTTTTAAGGGAGGAAGGGACGCCCTCCGGGTTCTTTGCTCCGGGGTGCAGGTGGGGAAGAAGGGAATCGAGCCCGACTAAAAAAAGAATGCCGAGAGCAAAGCCCCCCGCTGCGGGAATCCAGCCGATTCCGCCCGCTTTTTCCGCCTGGTCGATGGCTGGAATCAGCAAGGACCATACGGAAGCCGCTATCATAACGCCTGCTGCAAACCCCAGAAAAATGCGCTGAATGCCGATGTTTACTTTTTTACGAAAGAAAAAAACAACCGCGGCGCCGAGCGTCGTCATTAAAAAGGTAAAGCCGGTGCCTCCGGCCGCCCACACAAGTGCCTGTGACATAAGCGCCTCCTTTTATCCATATCATTATTTATAATTTGCTTTTTGCGGGGTATAACCCTGCTTTAGTTATAACGGCAAATACGAATTGTGTCAATAGAATTTGCCGAGGAAAAAGCTGTAACGCGGCCGCCTGTCGAAAAAACAGGGATGCCGCCCTCTCCGTATAAATAAGCGTGCGTATGGAAAAATGTTTTTATAATTTTTTTATGCTTGCAGAAAAATAAGCGCCGTATAGGAGAGTAGAAATGAGATATAAAAGAGAGATTGCGCCCGGTATCTGCTGGGTTGGAGGAAATGACAGGAGGCTTGCGCTTTTTGAAAACATGTTCCCGCTGCCTGACGGTGTGGCTTATAATTCCTATTTGATTTTAGACGATAAAACAGCGCTTATCGATACGGTCGATTCAGCCATTACCCGCCAGTTTTTTGAAAACATTGACGCCGCGCTCGAAGGCCGCGCGCTCGATTATGCCGTAGTCAACCATATGGAGCCCGACCACTGCGCCAATCTTGAGGAGCTCGCCCGAAGGTTCCCGGATATGAAAATCGTCGGCAACCACAAGACCTTCCAGATGATTCGCCAGTTTTACTCGTTCGATTTTGAAAACCGTTTTATGGAAGTCGACGAGGGCGGCGAGCTTGCGCTCGGCAGGCATACCCTCCGGTTTTATTTCGCCCCGATGGTACACTGGCCCGAGGTCATGCTCACTTATGAAAAATCCCAAGGTGTTTTGTTTTCCGCGGACGCGTTCGGCTCCTTCGGCGCGCACTGCGGGAACCTCTTTTGCGACGAGGTAGATTTTGCGCGCGATTACCTGCCGGAGGCGCGGCGCTATTATACGAACATCGTCGGCAAATACGGGCCGCAGGTTCAGACGGCGCTCCATAAGCTGGCAGGTGTGAAAATCAGCATGATATGCCCGCTCCACGGCCTTATTTGGCGAGACAGCCTGCCCTGTATCCTCAGCCTGTACGATTGCTGGAGCCGCTATGAGCCGGAGGAAAAGGGTGTTGTGCTCGCTTACGCCTCTATGTATGGAAACACAGAGAATGCTGTTGATGTGCTTGCCGACAAGCTCTCCGACAGGGGTGTGGGAAACCTGCGCGTATACGACGTATCAAAAACGCATGCTTCCTATATTATAGCCGATATGTTCCGTATGAGCCATATCGTCTTGGCTTCCTCTACCTATAACGGCGGGCTGTATTTCGCAATGGAAGCACTTCTGCATGAAATGGGAGCGCTCCGCCTGCAAAACCGTACGGCGGCAATTATTGGCAACGGTTCCTGGTCGCCGGCGGCAGGAAGGGATATGGAAAAGCACCTGGATAATATGAAGAATATGCGCCTCGTATCGCCGGCGCTTGAGCTTCGTTCCGCGCTGCGTGAGGAACAAATGGCGCAGATTGACGGCCTTATCGACGCGCTTTGCAAAACGCTGTAGCTGCCGGCCTTTTTAGATATTTTCCGTAAATAAAGAGTAAATTGTACAAGAAAACGGACAGAAACACTGTGAAAATACATTCATTGTTAAAAGAAAATTAACAAACATGTTAAATTTATTGACTTTTTTTGGCGGTTTGGGTATATTTATTAACGAAATGCAAAAGTATTTCGCCAAATTTATGGAGGTGTTTAACACAATGAAGTTTCCAGTGAAAAAGGTATTGGCACTCTGTGTCGCCGGCCTTATGACGGCATCCTGCCTTGCGGGCTGCTCGAATGAAGGCGCGCAAAGCGGCGGCGACCAGGGCGGCACGCTCCTCATCGGCGGCGTAGGCCCCCTGACCGGTGACTATTCTACATACGGCGTTTCGGTTCAGAACGGCGCACAGATTGCTGTCGATGAAATCAACAAGGCTGGCGGCGTGAACGGCGTCAAGCTCGAGCTGAAATTCCAGGACGACGAAACAGACCCGACCAAGGCGGTCAACGCGTACAATACGCTGATGGACGCCGGCATGAAGGTTTCCCTCGGCGCGGTAACGAGCGCCGCGTGCATCGCGGTTGCCAACGAAACCCAGAAGGACGGCATCCTGATGCTCACGCCCTCCGGTTCCCAGAAGGAATGCGTACAGTATGGCAACTGCTTCCGCATTTGCTTCAACGACCCGCAGCAGGGTACGGTTTCCGCGGACTACATCGCTAAGAACATGGATATCAAGAAGGTCGCGGTTATTTACGACAAGTCCAACGACTATTCCGCGGGCATAGCAGACAACTTTGAAAAGGAAGCAAAGGTCAAGGGCCTTGAGGTCGTCGCGAAGCAGGCGTTTACCGACCAGACGAACACCGACTTCAATGTACAGCTCCAGAAGGCGAAGGACGCCGGGGCAGAGCTGATTTTCCTGCCGATATACGCGCAGGAGGCGGCTTCTATCCTGATGCAGGCGCAGAAGGCCGGCATGAACATCCCGTTCTTCGGCTGCGACGGACTCGACGGTATCTTTGAAAAGCTCGGCAAGGCAAACGTTGCCGCGGCCGAGGGCGTTATGCTGCTCACCCCGTTTGCGGCGGACGCGAAGGACGAAAAAACACAGAACTTTGTAAAGGCTTATAAAGCGGCTTACGGCGAAAACGTAACGCCCGACCAGTTTGCGGCCAACGGCTACGACGCGGTTTACACAATCAAGGCCGCGCTGGAAAAGGCTGAAGTCAAGGACGCAGGCATCGACGTGAAGGAGCTTGGCACAAAGCTTACCGCGGCGATGACGGAAATCACCGTCGAGGGCCTTACCGGTACGATGACGTGGACCGCCGACGGCGAGCCCACCAAGGAAGCCAAGGCGGTTAAAATTGTAAACGGCGAATACGTAGCGGTTGATTGATGATTAAAGCTTAAAACCTGCAAAATGGGCGGAGTTTTTCAATAACTCCGCCCGTTTCCAATTTTTTTTGAGGCTTTCTCAAAAATACTCTTTGCAGAACGCGCAAAATATTGTATTATATTGTAGATACAGTTTTCGCGTGAGGCATACATCCGGCACAGAATATTTTTGCGGTGGCCCCGCGCGCAGTTTGAATTCCCGGCGCTTTTCGCCGGAGGGAAATGAGGCGGAATATACCCATGAGCATCCTATCCAACCTGATAACCGGCCTGAGCCTTGGCAGCATCTACGCGCTCATCGCACTGGGCTACACCATGGTTTACGGTATTGCTAAAATGCTTAACTTCGCCCACGGCGACGTTATCATGGTCGGCGCTTTTACCATCATTGTTGCGACCAATATGAGCATGCCGCCCATCATCGCGGTTCTTCTGGCAATCGTGATATGTACGATTCTCGGTGTGACAATTGAAAAAATCGCGTATAAGCCCCTGCGTAAGGAATCGCCGCTCACCGTTTTGATTACGGCAATCGGCGTCAGCTATTTCCTGCAGAGCCTCGCGCTTTTGATTTTCGGCACGGACAAAAAGCCGTTCCCGAACATTTTGGGGCTGACTCCCATTACGATTACGGACGGCCTGGTCATCCAGGGCTCCTCAATCGTTACCCTGCTTGTAACGGTCGTCATTATGATTTGCCTGACGCTCTTCATCAACAAAACAAGGACGGGCAGGGCCATGCTCGCCGTATCTGAGGATAAGGGCGCGGCCCAGCTGATGGGCGTCAACGTCAATAAAACCATCACGATTACCTTTGCAATCGGTTCCGCGCTCGCGGCAATTGCCGGCTTATTCTATGGGCTGTCCTACGACTATATCGGCCCCTATACGGGCGCGATGCCCGGTATTAAAGCTTTTGTCGCGGCGGTGTTCGGTGGCATCGGCAGTATACCCGGCGCTATGGTCGGCGGCTTGCTGCTCGGCATTATCGAAAGCCTAGCCAAGGCGTTCAATTTGGGCGAGCTGGCCGACGCTATCGTGTTTGGCGTACTAATCGTCGTGCTTGTCATCAAGCCTACGGGCTTGTTCGGCAAGAAAATTGATGAGAAAGTGTAGGTGGGGGACGATGAAGAAAAAACATATGCTCAAGCCGAGCACCATCAACAACCTGATTACCTACGGAATCGTACTGATTGCATTTTTAGTCGTGCTCTTTATGGACCAGTCCGGCATGATTACCCGCCAGCTGCGCGGGCTGCTCGTACCGGTGGGGCTTAATATTATCCTGGCAATCTCTCTGAACCTCGTCGTCGGCTTTTTGGGGGAGCTTTCCCTCGGACACGCGGCCTTTATGGCGGTCGGCGCGTATGCGGGCTGCTTGTTCTCGATTGCGTTTTCCGATACCTTGGGCACGCTAATCCGCTTTCCGCTCGCTATCCTTATCGGCGGCCTTGTCGCGGCGGTGTTCGGCCTGCTCATCGGCATCCCGGTGTTGCGTCTCAAGGGCGACTACCTCGCAATCGTAACGCTCGCCTTCGGGCAGATTATCGTGTCCGTCATTATTAACCTCGGCTTTACCGGCGGCGCGTCGGGACTAAAGGGTACGCCGCAGGATACAAACTATATTATCGTTTTCGCGCTGGTGCTTGTGACCATGTTCGTCATTATGAACCTCGTCGATTCCAAGCACGGCAGGGCAATCTGCTCTGTCAGGGATAACCGAATCGCGGCGTCGTCCATTGGAATCAACGTTACCTACTATAAGCTGTTCGCGTTTGTGCTCGCCGCGTTTTTCGCGGGTATTGCCGGCGTGCTTTACGGCCACAGCCTGAGCATTGTGCAGGCGTCTGTCTTTGATTACAACAAATCGATTGAAATCCTCGTTATGGTCGTGCTCGGCGGCATGTGCAGCATCCGCGGCTCAATTATCGCTGCCACCATCATTACGGTACTTCCAGAAGTGCTCAGAGGCGCGGACGAATACAGGATGCTCATTTATTCCATCGTGCTCGTCGCGATGATGATTTTAAACGCGAACGACAAGTTCAGGAGCTTTAAATCGCGTCTGTCTGTCGAGGCGTTTTTCCGCAGCCGCAGGGAAAAGAAATTGCTTGCAAAGGAGGAGGCTTGATTATGGCGCTGCTCGAAGTAAAAAATCTCGGTATCTCCTTCGGCGGCCTGAAGGCTGTGGACGACTTCAACGTCACCATTGAAAAGGGCCAGCTTTATGGGCTGATTGGCCCCAACGGCGCAGGCAAAACGACGGTGTTTAACCTATTGACCGGCGTATACAAGCCGACAAAAGGCGCGTTTTTCCTTGACGGCAGAAACCTTACGGGCAAGTCGCCGGAAAAAATCAACCACAGCGGCATTGCGCGTACGTTTCAGAATATCCGCCTCTTCAATAACCTTTCTGTGCTCGATAACGTCAAGCTCGGCTTGAGCGGGAGTAATAAATACTCGGCGTTCTCCGGCGTGTTCCGCCTGCCGGCCTACTGGAAACAGGAGCACCTGATGAACGACGAGGCCATGAAAATACTTGAGGTGTTCGGCCTGGACGCGATGTCAGGGTATCTCGCGCAGAACCTGCCCTACGGCAAGCAGAGAAAGCTTGAAATCGCAAGGGCGCTCGCGACGAAGCCAAAGCTCTTGCTGCTTGACGAGCCTGCCGCCGGAATGAACCCGAACGAGACGGCGGAGCTGATGGATACCATCCGCTTTGTGCGCGACCAGTTCGACATGACTATCCTGCTCATCGAGCACGACATGCGCCTGGTTTCCGGTATCTGCGAGCAGGTCACCGTCCTGAATTTCGGCCAGGAGCTCACGCATGGCGAAACATCCAAGGTATTAAACGACCCGGAGGTCATCACGGCGTATCTTGGCGAGTAAAGGAGAGAAAAGCGTTATGGCAATGCTTGAAATAAAAGATTTACAGGTATACTACGGCGTTATCCAGGCGATTAAGGGAATCTCCTTTACGGTAAACGAGGGGGAGATTATCGCGCTCATCGGCGCGAACGGCGCTGGGAAAACGACGATTCTGCATACCATATCGGGCCTGATTCCGGCAAAAACCGGCTCGGTCAAATTTATGGATAAAGAGCTTACAAAAACAGCGCCGCATAAGATTGTACAGATGGGCATGGCGCACGTGCCGGAGGGCCGCAGGATATTCCAGGAGCTTTCCGTGTACGAAAACCTGAAGCTCGGCGCTTATACGCGCAAGGACAAGGCTGAAATCGAGCAGTCGATTCAAACGGTTTATCAGCGTTTCCCGCGCCTTGAGGAAAGAAAAAAACAGGTTGCTGGTACGCTTTCCGGCGGCGAGCAGCAGATGCTTGCGATGGGCAGGGCCTTGATGAGCAAGCCGAAAATTATCCTGATGGACGAACCGTCCATGGGGCTTTCCCCGCTGCTCGTCTCTGAGATATTCGATATTATTAAAAGCATCAACGAAAGCGGCACGACGGTCCTGCTTGTCGAGCAGAACGCGAAAAAGGCGCTGTCCATCGCAAACAGGGCATATGTGCTCGAGACGGGCAATATCGTGCTCGAGGGCGGCGCCAAGGATTTGATGAACGACGACTCGATAAAAAAAGCGTATCTTGGCGAGTAAAGGAGCGGTATTTTATGTCGAATTTCGTGATTACGATTGCCCGCGCCTACGGCAGCGGCGGCAAGACCATCGGCAAAATGCTTGCAAAGGAGCTGGGCTTTTCCTATTATGACAAGGAAATCCCGATTTTGGCCTCCATCGACAGCGGCATCAATGAAAAGCTGTTCGGCAGGGCGGACGAGAAGCTCAAGGGCGGCCTGTTCAAAAAACCGGTCAACGTGTACCAGGACAACAAGCTGATTCCGCCGCAGAGCGATGATTTTGTTTCCGACGACAACCTGTTCAATTACCAGGCAAAGGTAATCAAGGAGCTGGCGCAGAAGCAGTCCTGTGTGTTCGTCGGCCGCTGCGCCGATTTTGTGCTCAAGGATATGAAAAACATGGTGCGCGTGTTCGTTTACGCGTCCCCGGAAGCGTGTATCAGGAATGTAATCGATATGTACGGCCTGTCCGAAAAAGAGGCGAAGAAGGTCATCGAAAAAACCGACCGCCAGCGTGCCGCTTACTATAAGTACTATACCGGCAGGGACTGGGACAACGCGCGCAATTACGATTTGGTGCTCAACAGCAGCGAGCTGGGCTTTGAGAAGTGTACGCGTATCATCGAGCAGTATTTAAAAATTAAAAATTCATAAGCGTTATGCTTATATCGGTTATCCATATAGGGCGTACCTTAAGCGGCGCCCTGTTCAATCCGCAATAATAACGGAAAAGCCGGAAAATTAACAGAGAAACGGATTGGACTGGAGTATATCACGCCAGCTTTTTATTCCGCGGGGAGAAATAGTCGGTGGAAGAGCAATATGAAAATCGATTGGAACAACGAAGGAAAAAACGAAAGGCTCAAAAAAGAAAACGCCTCTTTATAAATATCTTGCTTGCCGCAGTTATCACCACCGCAGGCATTACGGGAATATTGCTTTTGTGCCGGATAGAACCGCCTCCGGCTGAAGCCGGAAAAACTGCGCCGCATTCTCAGCAGATTCCGGTTGCTTACAGAGACGCTGTACCGGACCGCGAAATTCCAGTTCTTTTACAGGAACCGGAACTTCCAAGCGGCTGTGAGGCTACGGCTGCCGTTATGCTTTTACAGGCTTACGGCTATAACGCCGGTAAGGTGGAATTTGCGCGGGCAATGCCTCAAAGCGGCTTTGAAGTCAATAACGGGCGCACCTATGCGCAGCACCCGAACCAGGCGTATATTGGAAATCCATTTTCATCCAGCGGTATCGGTGCTTTTTCAAAGGTAATAGCCGATACCATGCAGAAGCTTATCGGTAAGGAAAACGGCCGCCATGTGGCGGTAGATATTGCCGGTTCCTCTGAGAAGGAAATTTTAAATTATATCGATAAAGGCGTTCCTGTGTGTATTTGGAGCACCATGAGCATGCTCCCACTTGTCGATGTAGGCGGCTGGTACTTGAAAGATGGAGACGAATATACGGAGCAGTACTACAAATGGCCGGGAAACGAGCATTGTATGCTGCTGACAGCTTATAGCGAAACAGCCGTAACGGTTCACGACCCGATGAAAGGCCGGATAGAATACGACAGGCGGCTCTTTTTCGATAGATATGACGAGGTTGGACGTTATGCGGTTGTCTTGAAGGAGCCTGCGTAAGAGATTGCCCCAACCAATACAATGCAATCCTTAATATAAAATTGCTTATTCCAAAGCGCCGTTTTAAGCGGCGCTTTTTTGTATGCGGAAAATATAATAGAAATAGGACTAATTGTATGATTAAGTTATATTGGGAGTTGCTTTGATTAAGTTGACGGATTGTATGACGGATGCTATAATAATTATGGGAATTTTTAACAAGGAGAGTGTTTCCGATGGATTGTTCTTACATTGCGGAAAAAACATAAAAGAATTGAATAGAAAAGAGGATGGATATGACAGGTAGCTTTAAAAAATACAGCGCGGCCGCGCTTGCCGCCGTTTTGCTTTCTTTGACGCTGTTGAGTCCGGCTTCGGCGGCCGATGCACAAACCACGGCCCCCGCGGATAAAATCGACTCGATTTTACAGGAAAAGCTCGATTCCATGAGCAGCGGAGACACAATCGATGTGTCCGTCTGGCTGCGCGACATCGACTATGAAGAGGTAGAGGAGGAGGTCACGCAAAGGCTGGAGCAAAAGGTTGAAAACGGCGAAATCAGCGAGCAGGCGCTTCTGCTGCCGGAGGACGACCTTCAGACGATGAAACGGCAAAGCAGCGGGAACGCGCAGCTTTCCGCCGAAAGCTTTCAGCCTGTGGCCGGCCTTGATATTGCGGCAATCTCTCAGGAGGCCGCGCAGGAGTTTATTGAAACCAAGCGTGATGTTACGTCGCAGGAATATGCACAGCAAAACGCGCAGGTTTTTGAGAGCCTGTTCCCAAAGGAAAAGCAGGAGTGGTTCCGCACCGTCCCGCAGAAGCAGCCTGAGGTTATCTACTCCTGTAAATACGCGCCGAATATTATGATGACGCTGACTAAGAGCCAGATTCAAGAAATTGCGCGTTCGGCGGACGTAGAGGAAATTTACTATTATAACAATAAGGTTGACCCGGAAGACCTGCCGGAGGAGGAACCGCTCACGCTGGAAGCCTCCCCGCAAACGGTGGCGGCAAGTAATATTTCTTTAAGCTACCAGACCTCGACGGGCGTTTCCAACATGCGCGTCTATAACCACGCGGATGGTACAGGCATTAAAATCGGGCAGATTGAGCTTGGGACGCCTAATATTGATAATGTTGTTTTTCAACACATGAAGGATACCAATAATTCGGATAACGATAAGTTTAAAATTTTATATGCGGGAAGTAGTGAAAAAGGTAATACGGATCACGCTACTGTAGTAGCATCCATTATGGCGGGAAAAACAGCAGAATTCACTTCAATTGTCCCAAATTCAGAGCTTTACTATGCAGGACCGGTTAATCCTCATAATGGTTCAATTGTTTGGAAACAATCAATGGAGCTTTTGGTGGATGCAGGCGTCAATGTAATAAACTCCAGCTGTTCGAATTTATGGTCCACTGAGGCAGGCGGAACATATGGGGATTCCTCAAAATGGATCGATCATTTGGCTTATAGCCATAATGTGACGATATGTATGTCATCCGGAAATTTTAGGTACCCTTTGCGGGGAACAATGGCTTACAATGCAATCACAGTGGGAAATATCAATGATAAACATACAGTAAGTATTTATGACGACAAAAGAGAAAATAATGTAAAGAATCCAATAGAGCAATCGGCGTATTCTGACGACCCAACGCTTGCATATAAACCCGACATTATGTCCCCTGGCGCGACGGCAGGAACTCCGGTCGACCGCCAAACGGAAACCAGTCATGGAGGAACAAGCTATGCCGCGCCCATTGTTTCCGGCGCCGCCGCGCAGCTTTGCTGCATGTATTCCTATTTTAAAACAAAGCCGGCGCTCATTAAGGCTGCCCTGCTCGCGGGCGCGATGAAAACGCAGGAGATGGAAGAATACGACAGCGATACCGACCCCAACAACAATATCGACAGCGTCACGGGCAGCTGGCGACCGGCGCTCTGCCGCATGAACGGAGCGGGGATGCTAAACGTCACCAACTCAGCGGCCCTGCTTTACGACAGCTGCTATAGCTACTTCCCGAATTTCGGCGGGACGAACAATCCGTTTACTACGGAAATGGAGGTCGAGTACTACTCCAGAATGCAAATTTGTTTGAGCTGGCTCAAAAAGAATACAATAACTGGCGCGCACCAGACAGGCACGGTAAATGATGCGGACAAGGACGCGTTTATTCTAGAGGTGCTCGACCCGCAGGGAGAGCTTATTTATAATTCCTGGTACCGTTACGATACGAAGGAATATATCGCGTTTGAGCCAACGGTGCTCGGCACCTACACCATCCGGGTAAGAAAAACAAGCCTGCTCAGTACCGGCACGGATTTTGCGCTGTGCTGGTACCAGATATAAAGGAGAGATTATTATGAAAAAGGTAATAAGCCTGATTTTAGTCCTGCTGATGCTATGTAGTATGTCTGTCATAGCCGTTTCGGCAGATGGGGAATATTATGATCCGTTTATTCATTATTATAAATTTGGTGAAAGCAATGGGTATGATATTTGTATCATTGAAGCAAGTGCAAAATTGGTATTGCTTTATGAAGTAATCGGAGACTATTTATTTTATGGTCCTAATATTCCTGGTTGGGTCACGGATGACCCAACCAGAATCTACGCGGTCAAGGGCGACGAGCAAATTTATATCAAAGACGCCTGCGACCGGGGGCTCATCGATATGGATGAGGTCGCAAAAATGGTGGATGGATTTGAAGCGTCGGAGCAGCAGATTTATTATTTTGTAGTCCCACTCGGCGATATAAATGAAAATCGTAAGCTCGAGGTAGCGGACGCGGTCATCATACAGAAGATTATTGCGAAAATGGAGACGATGACGTCAACATCAACGGAAATTTTATGCGACGTGAACAAAGACGGTAATATCAACATAGAAGACGTTCTGCTTTTACAGAAAAAGATAGCGAAGCTTATCCCATAAGAGCTATAGCGTTTTCGGGGCGGTCAAAAATGAGAAAAAGAATAAAATCGAGGGATGTCCGGCGCTTGTCCGGGCGTCCCTTTTTTCTTTTCAATTTATAGCGTTGAGCGGGTAGGGAATTTTTGTCATATTGGAATACGGCGGCGAATAGATATAGCTTAGAAACAAATACCGTCGCCGTGGGCGGACAGGTATTAAAAAGGAGAGATACAAATATGGATTATTCGTTGTCAAAAAAGTCTTTGTCTGTAAGCGAAACGGTATTTGAAGGATGTTTGGAACAGCCGATCGACCTCGATTTCAGCCTGCCGGACTACTGCCCGGATATCCAGCGCATTTTAAAGTGCCAGGCATATCCAAAAATCTTTACGAAGAACGTGTCCGGCGACAGGCTCGACGTGGACGGCGCGGCGGTCGTGCGTATTCTTTACGTGGACGCGGTAAAAAAATCCGTGCGCTGCAGTGAGCACGTCATGCCGTTTACCAGCTCGTTCAACCTCAAAACCACACCGCAGAACGCGGTCGTCCTTGCAAACGCCAAGCCGGAATATTTAAATTGCCGGGCTTTAAGCCCCAGAAGGCTCGACATTCACGGGGCCTTTACCGTCTGCGCGAAGGTCGTAAGCAAGGCGGACAGGGAAAACGTCTGTTCTGTCGACGGGGACGACGTGCAGATGATGAAAGCGTCCTTCCCGGTGACGACCGTTACAGGCAGCGGGCAGCAGCTCTTTACCGTTTCTGAGGACATCGAGCTGGGCAGCGGCAAGCCGCCGGTCGAATCCATCCTGCGTACGGACGCAAAGGCATACCTGACGGAATGCAAGGCAATCACGAATAAAATGATGATTAAGGGCGATTTGAACCTCAAGGTGCTTTACCTTGCCGACCTCGATACCGGCGCGGTGGAGGTGCTCGATTATACCATTCCCATCAACCAGATTATCGACGCTGACGGCGTCGACGAAAACGCTTCCTGCGATACGGTGCTCGAGATTATGACCTACGACGTGCGCGTGCGCAACGACCTTTCCGAAAACGATACAATCATGTCGCTTGAGGCAAAGCTCTGCGCGACGGTCACCTCCTACGGTGAGGACGAGGCGCAGCTCGTTACAGACGCGTATTCCACGGTTTATGACCTCGACCTTACCTTTGGGCAGGTACAGCTGCCTAAGCTTATGACCATTATCAACGACACGTATGTCAATAAAAGCACGGTGGAGTCAAGCTCCTCCGGTATTACCAAAATGCTCGATTTGTGGAATGAGCAATGCACCGTAAAGGCGCTTGAGGAAAACGGCAGGATGGTGCTTACCGGCAAATTCAACGTATGCATATTGGCGCTCGACAGCGAAGACGCTCCTTTCTATACGGAACGCGCGGTAGACTTTACTTATCCGCTTAATCTCGACGGAGAAATCAAGAATCTCATCGCGGCCCCGCGCGCGCAGGTTGTTTCCATCAGCTACCGTCTGGGCGACGGCAACCAGCTCGACCTGCGTACGGAAATCCAATTGTCCGTCCCGGTATTTGAACATAAATCCACACGCGCCGTTACGGCGGCGTCGGCAAATGAGGAGCACCTGCGCCAGAAGGACGACAGTGTGGCGCTTACGCTCTATTACGCCGGGGATGGGGAAAAAATCTGGGATATTGCAAGGGATTACTGTATCTGCTGCGACGCGGTCAAGGCGGAGAACGATTTAGCGGAAGATACCGTAGCGCAGGACAGAATGCTGCTCATACCCAACATATAAAAAGGAGGAAGTCACTGTGGAAGAGCGAAATATTTATCAGGACATTGCCCGCAGAACAAACGGCGACATCTATATAGGAGTGGTAGGCCCCGTCCGGACCGGTAAATCTACGTTTATCAAGCGGTTTATGGATACGCTCGTCATTCCGAATATCGCAAACGACAGCAGGCGCGACCGCGCCGTCGACGAGCTGCCGCAGTCCGCCGCGGGCCGGACCATCATGACGACGGAGCCGAAATTCATCCCGGAGGACGCGGTTGAGGTAAACATCGGCGGCAACGCGACGTTCAAGGTCAGGATGATTGACTGCGTGGGCTATATCGTGCCGAGCGCCATCGGCTATATTGAGGACGAACAGCCGCGTATGGTCAAGACGCCGTGGTTCGAGGATGAAATCCCGTTCAATATGGCTGCGGAAATCGGTACCAAAAAGGTTATAACCGACCATTCGACCATCGGCCTGGTCATTACGACCGACGGTACCATCAGCGACATCCCGCGCGAGGAGTATGAAGAGGGCGAGGAGCGCGTCATCAAGGAGCTCAAGGAAATCAACAAGCCCTTTGTCATCCTTCTAAACAGCGTCCAGCCGAACGCGCAGGAAACGCACGTCCTGGCTTCCGAGCTTTCGCGCAAATACGGCGTACCCGTCGTACCGGTGAGCTGCATGGATTTGGATGAAAACGAAATCAAGCGCATTTTGGCACAGATTTTGTTTGAGTTCCCAATCAAGGAAATCAAGGTCGATATGCCCAAGTGGGTTTCCTCGCTTGAAAAGGAGCACTGGCTGAGAAGCAGTATTTTCACCGCGATTGTCAACTCGGCGCAGAACGCTGAGAAAATCCGGCAGGTGCAGGACATCACGCGCGACATCGGCGCTTGCGAGTATGTCACGAGCGCGCAGGTAAGCGCCATTGATTTGGGGCAGGGCCACGCGAAAATTTCCGTTTCCCTCAACCAGACGCTGTTCTATAAGGTGCTTGGGGAGAAAACAGGCTTCGACATCCGTGACGAGGGCGGTATGCTCGACTGTATGCTGGAGCTTGCGACCTTAAAGCAGGAATACGAGCGCATTCGCGACGCGTACAACGACGTCAACGAAACGGGCTACGGCATCGTCATGCCAACGATGGAGGAGCTTACACTCGAGGAGCCGGAAATCGTCAAGCAGGGCGGCAAGTATGGTATTCGCCTGCGCGCCTCCGCGCCGTCCATTCATATGCTCAAGACGAATATTACAACAGAGGTCACGCCTATCGTCGGCTCGGAGCAGCAGTCTGAGGAGCTTGTCATGTACCTGCTCAAGGAGTTCGAGGAGAGCCCGTCGAAGATTTGGGAATCAAATATCTTCGGAAAGTCCTTAAACGAGCTGGTTAACGAGGGGCTGCACAACAAGCTCACCCGTATGCCGCCGGACGCGCGCAACAAGCTCAAGGAGACCATTGAGCGCATTATCAATGAGGGCTGCAACGGCCTGATTTGTATTATCCTTTAATCCTATTCAACACTGTTCCCGCACGGACGCCCGTGCGGGAATTCTTTGTTGTAGGAAACAGTATATATTGTGCACAAAACTTGGAAGGTTTTTATGGATATTATGGCATGAGATGTGATATTTTTTCTATTTTATGTTGGAATTGTGCTATTTCATCCGCTTGCAATTTTTCATGGTATTCATTATTATTAAAGGTAAGGGTGTGCAAGGGCCGGTCGTTTACTGGAGAATACGTGCGGTAGATTATATATACAGCGCGCCCGTGGAAGCGTAATTTATTTACGGAAGAATGAAAGGAATGATTACATTGAAGAAGCTGACAAGCTTATTGCTTGCCATTTTGATGCTCTGTGGAATCGCCGTCTCGGCAGGAAGCCTCTCGACGGTCGGTACGCCTCCGTCCCCGCCGTACCCTTTGCGGGATAAAGGGGACATAGAGCAAAAACGCGGTGTCTATTATGAAATTTTTGTCCGCTCGTTTGCCGATTCTGACGGCGACGGCGTCGGCGATTTTAACGGCGTGACCGCAAAGCTCGACTACTTAAAGGATTTGGGCGTAGAGGGCATTTGGCTGATGCCCATCAATGAGTCAAACTCCTACCACGGCTACGACGTAACGGACTACTACGCCGTTAATTCCGATTACGGTACGGAAGCCGACTTTAAAAAAATGCTCGATGAAGCGGAGAAGCGCGGCATCAAGGTGATTATGGACTTTGTCATCAACCACACCAGCAGCCAGCACCCGTGGTTTACGGCGTCCAGGAACGTAAACAGCCCATACAGGGATTATTACACATGGGTATCCCAAAGCGACCCGGACTACGACCCGTCCGATACGTCCGCGTGGGGCTCCCGCGTATGGCAGCGCTCCGGCAGCTATTATTATTACGGCATGTTCTCGAGCGGAATGCCCGACCTCAACTACGAAAACCCAAAGGTTAGGGAAGAGGTCATAGCCGCAGCCAAGAAATGGCTTGAATTTGGCGTTGACGGCTTCCGCCTCGACGCGGCGATGCATGTCTACGGAGACAATGAATACAAGCATTTGACCGAAAGCCAAACCTTCAAGAATCTTGAATGGTGGAACGAGTTTGCCATTGCCTGCGAGGAAGTAAACCCGGATGTTTACCTCGTCGGCGAGGCGTGGCAGGGAAGCGAGGCGCTTGCGGAATACGCCCAGCCGTTCGATACCAAGTTCGATTTTGCGTTCCAGGAGAACCTGACCGACGCGGTGCAGAGGGAAAGCGCGAACGTAAACAATTCACAGTCACTCGCTGAGTTCCTGCAGAATGTTCAGGAGCAGCATTATGCTGCCGCGAACAGCAAGTACCTCGACGGCGTGTTCGGTTCAAACCACGACCAAAACCGCATCATGTCAGTCGCAAAGAATGAACAGCAGGCGAAGATGATTGCAAGCATCTACCTAACGCTCGACGGCAACCCGTATATTTATTACGGAGAGGAAATCGGCATGAAGGGCGTAAAGCCTGACGAACGCATCCGCGAGCCGTTCAAGTGGACGGCAGACGGAAGCGGCATGGACACCGACTGGCAGAACGCCTCGTCAAACCGCAATACCGTTCCGCTTTCCGAGCAGATAAACGACCCCGGTTCCATGTACAGCTTTTATAAAGAGCTAATCGCCGTCCGCCAGAACAGCACGGCGCTGACCTACGGCAAGTTCGAGGCGGTCGATACCGGAAGAAAGGCGGTTATGGGCTACACGCGTACGTCTGAGGACGAGAGCGTGCTTGTGCTCCATAACTTCTCCGGCAGCAGCATTACGATTGAACTGGCGGCGGCAAACGGCGCTGAGATTCTTATGTCTGACAGCGGCAAATCGACCGTCAGCGGCAGCAGCGTTACGCTCGACGGTTATTCCAGCCTTATCCTCAAAACCTCCGACGAGCCTTTGAAGCTCGGTGACGCGACAGGCGATGGGAAAATCAACCTTCAGGACGCACTGGAGATGCAGAAGCATATGGCTAGTATGCTGGTGCTGAAGGGCAAATTCTTTACGGCTGCCGACGTCAATAAAAACGGCAAGGTCGAGCTGGTCGACGTGCTTTCCGTCCAGAAATACCTGGCGGGCGTCACAGCGGAGGTCGAATAAAATAAAAGTATATTGCCGCGGCCAAATTTGACCGCGGCATTTTTTAAAAATTAGGACAGAAAGGGTGCAGAATATGAAAAAAGCGGCAGCTTTTTTACTCAGCGTGTTGCTCATTGCCGGTATTCTTACATTTACTGGCTGTACGCCCGGCGGCGATTCCTCCCAGCAGGATACCCAGCCGCCTTCCTCCGCGGATTCGTCTGCAGCGTCCGAGGCAAACGCGAAGCCCGCCTATGCCCTGCGAAACAAAGGGGATATGGAGCAAAAGCGCGGCGTGTATTATGAAATCTTCGTCCGCTCGTTTGCCGATTCCGACGGCGACGGCACAGGGGACTTTAACGGTGTTACCGCCAAGCTCGATTACTTAAAGGAGCTCGGCGTCGACGGCATATGGCTGATGCCAATTAACGAATCCGACTCTTACCACGGCTACGACGTAACGGACTACTATGCCGTCAACTCCGATTACGGCACGGAGGACGACTTTAAAAAGATGCTGGAAGAGGCGCACAAGCGCGACATCAAGGTCATTATGGATTTTGTCATCAACCACACGAGCAATAACCATCCGTGGTTCAGGGATTCAAAGAAAGCGGACGGCAAATACCGGGACTATTATACCTGGGTAACGGAGGACGACCCGGATTTCGATTCCTCCGACCGTTCTCCCTGGGGCTCCCAGGAATGGCATAAATCGGGCGGCGGCTATTTCTTCGGCATGTTCTCAAGCGGTATGCCCGACCTCAACTACAGCAACGAAGAGGTCCGCAGTGAGGTCAAGGCCGCCGCTAAAAAGTGGCTGGAGCTCGGTGTGGACGGCTTCCGCCTCGACGCGGCAATGCATATCTTCGGCGACAACGAGAACAAGCACATTAAAAGCCAGCTGGAAGAAAATCTGGAATGGTGGAACGAGTTTGCAATCGCCTGCGAAGAGGTCAACCCGGACGTTTATCTCGTTGGAGAAGCATGGCAGGGAAGCGAGACGCTTGCCGAGTATGCACAGCCGTTCGACACGAAGTTCGATTTCGCCTTTGAGGAAACGCTGATGCAGGCAATTAAGAGCGAAAGCACAATCCACAGCACGTCAAAATCGCTCGCCGGCTTTTTGGAGGACGTCCAGAATCAGCACTACGAGGCCGACAGCAAATATATAGACGGGGTGTTCGGCACCAACCACGACCAAAACCGCATTATGTCCCAGACCTTCAGTGAGGAGCAGGCAAGGCTCGTCGCAAACATTTACCTGACGCTCGACGGCAACCCGTACATCTATTACGGCGAGGAAATCGGTATGCAGGGCGAAAAGCCGGACGAGCGTATCCGCGAGCCGTTCAAATGGACGGCAGACGGCAGCGGCATGGATACCGACTGGGAGGACATGCTCTCGAACGAGACCACGCCCGCGCTTTCCGAGCAGCTGGAAGACGAGGGCTCTATGTACCACTACTACAAAAAGCTGATTTCCGTCAGGAAAAACAGCGAGGCGCTCTCAAAGGGCAAATTTAAGGCAATCGACGCCGGAAGCGACGACGTAATGGCGTACAGCCGCGTTTCCGACAGCCAGACGGTCTATGCCGTCCATAACTTTACAGACGAAAAGGTTACAGTCAAGCTGCCGGAGGCCAAGGGCGGCAAGGTGCTCTTTACGAGCAGCGGCAAGGGCGAGCTTTCCGGCGATACCATTACGCTCGGCGCGTATGCGAGTATCCTGGTTGAGAAATAAAATTTAAACGATGGTTCAATTTCAAGGGAGGGAGCCGGTACGAAAATCACAGTAATCGGCGGGGGGAATATCGGCACCCTGATGGCTGCTGAATTCGCCCACAAGGGACATGAGGTAACCGTATATACCTCGCGGCCGGAACGCTGGAGTAAGAAAATAGAGGTATACGGCGCTGGGGAAAAGCTCCTGTTGACTGGGAATTTGTCAAAAGTGACAAATCATTTGCGGGAAGCCTTGGCAGACGCCCAATACATTTGGATTACAGTACCCGCCCAGGCGTTTACGGACTTAGCAAGGATGACGCCTTTTGTCCAAAAAGGACAGAAAATCGGCGTAGTTCCCGGAAGCGGCGGCGCGGAGTTTGCATTTAAGGGCATGCTTGAGAAGGGCTGCACGCTTTTTGGACTTCAGCGTGTGCACAGTATTGCAAGGCTCAAGGAATACGGCAAAGCCGTCTACGAATTGGGCAGAAAGGCGGAGCTTCAGGTTGGCGCTATCCCGTCGGAAGAAACTGCGGATATTTGCAATACTGTAGAAAAGCTGTTCGATATGCCTTGCGCGGCGCTTAAAAACTACCTGTCTGCAACACTGGTTGCATCAAATGCTATTTTACACACCACACGGCTCTACTCCATGTTCAAGGAGCATCGGGCAGGCGACGTATATCCGAGAAACTTCCTGTTCTATGAGGAATGGACGGACGCTTCTTCTGAGATACTGATTGCCTGTGACCGGGAGCTTCAGGAGCTTTGCGGCGCGATTCCGCTGGACTTGCGCGCAGTAAAGTCGCTGCGGGACCATTATGAAAGCCAAACGGTAAAAGCAATGACGGACAAAATCAGCGGAATCAAGGCGTTTAAGGGCTTGCTGTCTCCCATGAAAGAGGCAGCGGGCGGCTGGGTTCCAGACTGGTACTCCAGGTATTTTACAGCGGATTTTCCCTTTGGACTTAAAATTATAAAGGATATGGCAGCAATTTTCGGCGTCCTGACCCCCAATATAGACACCGTGTGGGACTGGTATATCAGAACGGCTTGGCAGGAAGATGTTAGAATTTTCAACATCGGGCTTGACCGCAAAAGCCTGCTCAATTTATATAATTACCCGCACAAAGAAAACGGCATATCTTTGGGTTTTTAAGCAAGAGAATAAAAAGTTTTATGGCCGCCTGCATTTCGCAGGCGGTTTTTTGCAGCTTGGCGGCAAAATCAGGCGGGTCGGTTTTAATTGCTTGCTTTGAGGGGCGTTCGCCGTATAATAGAATTACAAGGAATCCTTGTACTGAAAAAGGAGGGAGAACGTGAAGATACGGCTAAATCAAGACCCGGCCTTTACCGATACGGAAATCATCATAAACTGCCCGCGCGCGGACGAGGATATCCTGCGGCTCATCGCGTCGCTGCGCGTTTCTGAGCAAAAAATCACAGGCGAGCTCGACGGCGAGCTGCGGCTGCTCGACGTCAAGGATGTGTTGTATATCGATACCGCAGACAAGAAAGCGTTCCTATATACGGAAAAGCAGGTATACAAAAGCACGCTGCGCCTGTACGAGCTGGAGGAACGCCTTGCCGGGATGGACTTTTTCCGGGCGGGCAAATCCTGTATCGTCAATTTCTGCCGCATCAGCAGTATCCGCCCGGAATTTGGCGGCCGGATGCTTCTGACCATGGAAAACGGGGAGAAGCTCTATGTGTCGCGCCAGTACGCGGTGGAATTAAAAGAAAAGCTAGACAAATTGGAAAGGGGAAAACAAGTATGAAACGTTTTTTACAGCATGCGGTTGAATGGAAAACGGCGGCCTGCTATATGTTCACGGGAACCGTAATCCTGTATATGATTATAGCCGCCTTCATGGGGCAGGAAAGCGTAAACCTTGTAACGCTGCTCGGTCTTTTGATTATCTCTTCGGTCGGCACGCTGATTCAGTATTTGTGTTTTACGCAGAATGTAATCAAGAAAATGCGCTACACAGGCCGTTTGTTCCTGTTTTTGGTTTTGTTCCTGCCGGTTTTGACAATCTGCGCCCTTACGCTGCAATGGTTCCCTCCGCAGTACGCGCTCGGCTGGTTGGTTTTCATTGGTATTTTTATTCTGGTGTTCGCGGCGATGACCATTGGGTTTGAAATTTACTACCGCATTACCGGCAAAAAATACGACGGCCTTCTGGGGCAGTACAAGAGGGATAAAGAAAAGAAAACACGCTGATAACAACACCATATGGAAAAGCCCGGCCAGAATTACTGGCTGGGCTTTTTTACCGCTTGACAGCCTATCGGTTGTTCGGTATAATGTACCTAACGATTGATAGGGAGAATAGGTATGACGACAAAAGAAAATATTATTGAGCAGGCGCTGCGCCTGTTTTCCGCTAAGGGCTTCGAGGCGGTTTCCGTCAGGGATATTGCCGGTGCGGTGGGCATAAGGGAAAGCTCGCTTTACTACCATTTTAAAAACAAGCAGGATATTTTCGACACCATTGTCGATGCCTGCTTTGAAAAAGCAAACGTCTACTTTCGCGGGCAGCCGCTTCCCTTTGCAATCGGGGACGACATTTCCATGTACAAGGATATCGATATCGATACGCTTACTGGGCTGGTTTTTTCGACCTTCGGTTATTTTTTCGACGACCCTTACAACGTGATGTTCCGCAGGCTGCTGACCGTCAGCCAGTTCGACAACGAGAAGGCGCGCCGGATTTACCGCCAGCTTTACCGCGAATACCCCATTACCTTTCAAACGGGGATTTTTGAAATGCTCATGAAAACGGGTGAATTCCGGGAAGAAAACCCGGCTGTGACCGCAATGGAATTTTACGCCGTGCCCTTTATGCTGATTCATACGTGCGACAGCCTAGAGGAGGCAAAGCCCGCGCTTAAGGAGCATGTCCGGCAGTTTGTGAGGAATTACCATGTTTAACCGCATCCGGCTTTTTACAAGCGGGCTGCTGTTCCTCTTCTCTGTTTACTGCTTAATTTGGAACCCGCAGCTCCCGTTTTCCCTGCCCGCATGGGTTTACATAGCCGCGACAGTGTATTTTGCCGCATTTCCCGTGAAGGATATGCTCCCATGGTTCAGCCGGAGCAGGTATAAGGGCCGGCAGTTTGGGTATGGATATGAGCGTAAGCCTGACTGCACGGACGCAGCGCTTTTGCAGACAAAGCGGAAATTTGACCGCCGCGCGCTTGCGGCGCTTATATTCTGGCTGTGCTTCATGGCGGCGGGCGGCTCGCTTTACTTAGCCGGCGTAATCGGGCGGGAATGGATATTTTTCTTTTTCGCCCTTTCAAACTTTGGCGTTTACTTTTCCATTTTTTTCTGGTGCCCGTTTTATTCACTTTTTTTACGCCCGGAATGCTGTATGGAATGCCGGATTTATAATTGGGACAGCTTTTTTTCCTACAGCTTCCTGATTTTTCTACCGTCTGCTTATACCGTGGCGCTGTTCTCGCTGGGGGTACTCTCCCTGCTCGTATGGGAAGTAATGCACCACAGGCACCCGGAGCGGTTTTATAAGGTAAGCAGCGCGGGGCTTGCGTGCGAGCTATGCGACCACGAGGCCTGCAAGCAGCACAAAAAGAAATTTTTCAGCAAAGAGCTCAAGGAGGAAGAAAAATGAACGCTATCATCCTGTATTATTCCAAAACCGGCTTTACAAAGAGGTACGCCCGGTGGATATGCGAGGCGCTTTCCTGTGAATGCGTCCCCTTTGAACAGCGCGGGCAAATTGATTTTTCCAAATATGATACCGTTATTTTCGGCAGTTGGGTGCACGCGGGCAGGATACAGAAGTTTGGCTGGCTCAAAAAGCAGCTCCCTGCCTGGACGGACAAAAAAATCACGGCTTTCGCCGTGGGCGCTATGCCGCCGGACAGCCCGGTAACATTGGATTTACCAAAGAATAATTTAACGCCGCAGGAGCAGGGGAGGGTAAAATTGTTTTATTTCCCCGGCGGAATCAATTACGATAAAATGTCCTTTTTTTCAAAAAGGATTATGAAGCTGTTCACCGCGATGATGTCGAAAAAGCAGGACAAAACGCCGCAGGAGGAAGAGGCGGCGCGCATGCTTTCACAATCCTACGATTTATCCGGCCGGAAATATACCGAGCCGCTGTTAAGCTATCTAAGGGAACGGGTATAATAGCCTGTTCCCTTAATTTTCAAAAAAATTTGAGATTTCATGGAAAATACCTTGACAATTTGGTTAGCCGTTGCTAATATATATGTGGTTAGGAGCTTCTAACCTTTATTTTTGGTTGGGAGTTAGATAAGACTTACTAAAAAAGCGAGGGGTGAATATGATGCCGTTGACGCTTGCAAGTGTCGGAGAGGAAAACATGATTAAAAAAATTGGCGGCAGGCCTGAGGTCAGGGCGCATCTTGAAAATCTCGGATTTGTGGCCGGAGGGAACGTTACGATAGTTTCAACCATGGGCGGCAGTCTTATCGTCAATGTCAAGGAATCCCGCGTGGCAATCAGCCGGGAAATGGCAAGTAAAATTATGGTGTAAACCATTTTGAATCAACTAGGAGGAATCAAGGTGAAAACGCTGAAACAGGCAAAGATTGGGGACACGGTCACTGTGGTGAAGCTCCATGGAGAGGGCGCCGTCAAGCGCAGGATTATGGACATGGGCATCACCAGGGGCATCCCGGTGCATATCCGCAAGGTCGCGCCGCTGGGAGACCCGATTGAGGTTACCGTCAGGGGCTATGAGCTTTCCATAAGAAAAGCGGACGCCGGCATGATAGAGGTGGAATAGTTCCTTTCCGAGCCGAAAGGAATTGTTTTGGCACAGCGGGTTAGCGGAAGCTAACTTGATGCGTAACTGGGATTTATCGTATCTGGAAAGGAAGAACGCTATGAACATGAGAATCGCCCTGGCGGGCAATCCGAACAGCGGGAAAACAACGCTCTTTAACGCCCTGACCGGCTCCAACCAGTTTGTAGGAAACTGGCCCGGTGTTACAGTGGAAAAAAAGGAAGGTAAGCTTAGAAAACACGATAACGTGGTGATTACAGACCTTCCCGGCATTTATTCCCTGTCGCCCTACACGCTGGAAGAGGTGGTGGCAAGAAAATATCTTGTAGAGGAACGGCCGGACGCTATCCTCAATATTATTGACGGCACAAATCTCGAACGGAATTTATATCTGACCACACAGCTGACTGAGCTCGGTATTCCCGTCGTAGTGGCTGTCAATATGATGGATATTGTCCGAAAAAACGGCGACAAAATTAACATAGAAGAGCTTTCCCGCGAGCTCGGGTGCCGTGTTGTCGAGGTATCCGCCCTCAAGGGCAGCGGCGTTATGGAAGCCGCGCAGGCGGCGGTTGAGGCGGCAAGCGGCCCTAAAACCGTTCCGCAGCACAGCTTCAGCGGCGCGGTGGAGCACGCAATCGCACACATTGAAGAGGCAGCGGTACATAATCTTCCCGAGGAACAGCAGCGCTGGTACGCCATCAAGATTTTTGAACGTGACGAGAAGGTGCTTTCCGGCTTAAGCCTTGAACAAGCTTTACTCGGACATATCGAGCGGGACATCCAGGCCGCCGAGCAGGAGCTCGACGACGACGCGGAAAGCATCATTACAAACGAGCGTTATCTTTATATCGCTTCTATCATCAAGGGATGCTATAAGAAAAAGAATAAGGGAAAGCTTTCTACATCAGATAAAATCGACCGTGTGGTCACCAACCGCTGGGCGGCGCTGCCGATTTTTGCGGCCGTTATGTTCATCGTTTATTTCCTTTCCGTTTCGACCGTCGGCACCTGGGCGACCGATTGGGCGAACGACGGCGTGTTCGGCGACGGCTGGCACCTGCTTACCATAGGCGCGGCCGAATATGAAGCAGCTGCCGAAGCTTACACCGGGCCGGGAGCCATCGTCGAAGCCTTTGAAGCGGCGGCGGAGGATGCCGGGGTTGACCCCAGTGAAGCGGAAAGCCTTACGGCGACAGCATACCTGTATGACGGCGAGGGCAACGTAGAGGAAGAGATACCCGTTACATACGCTTCCTATGAGGAAGCCGCAAAGCTAGAAGAGCCAAACCCCGCAGACTACGGCGTTTGGGTACCCGGCATTCCGGGGCTGATTGAAAACGGCTTAAACGCAATCAACTGCGCGGACTGGCTGCAGGGCTTGATTTTGGACGGCATCGTAGGCGGCGTTGGCGCTGTGCTCGGCTTTGTCCCCCAGATGCTCGTGCTGTTTTTGCTTCTTGCCATCTTAGAAGCGTGCGGTTATATGGCGCGTATCGCCTTCGTTATGGACCGCATCTTCCGCAAGTTCGGGCTGTCCGGCAAATCGTTTATCCCGATGCTCATTGGCACCGGCTGCGGCATCCCTGGTATTATGGCGTCGCGTACGATTGAAAACGAACGCGACCGGCGCATGACGATTATGACCACGACATTTATCCCATGCGGCGCAAAGCTCCCGATTATCGCGCTGATTGCGGGCGCGCTGTTCGGCGGCGCGTGGTGGGTCGCGCCGAGCGCGTATTTTGTGGGCATCGCGGCTATCATCATTTCCGGTATTATGCTGAAAAAAACAAAAATGTTTGCCGGCGACCCGGCTCCCTTCGTTATGGAGCTTCCGGCGTATCACCTGCCGACTGCCGGCAACGTGCTCCGCTCCATGTGGGAACGCGCGTGGTCGTTTATTAAAAAGGCGGGTACGGTCATCCTGCTTTCGGCCATCGTGCTTTGGTTCCTGCAGGCCTTTGGCTTTGAAAACGGCGGCTTCGGCATGGTGGAAGACCTCAATCATTCTATCCTTGCTGTTATCGGGGGCGCGATTGCGTGGATTTTCTCCCCGCTCGGATGGGGCAACTGGCAGAGCGCGGTTGCAACGATTACGGGCCTGATTGCGAAGGAAAACGTCGTCGGCACCTTCGGCGTGCTCTTCGGCGGGTTCGATGAGGTCGCGGAGAACGGCTGGCAGATTTGGGCGAATATGCGGGCCGTGTTTACACCGCTCGCGGCATATTCCTTCCTCATTTTCAATCTTCTGTGCGCTCCGTGCTTTGCGGCAATCGGCGCCATCAGGCGGGAAATGAACAACGCAAGGTGGACCCTGTTCGCCGTTGCTTACCAGTGTGTTTTCGCGTATGCAATCTCCCTTGTGGTGTACCAGCTCGGTATGCTGTTTATTGGGCAGGGCAATGTGATTGGCTCAATTGCGGCGTTTTTGGTTGCCGCGCTGCTAGTATTTATGTTGCTGCGTCCTTATAAAGAGGGTACGGCGCTCAAGGCAAATGTAAAAGTGTGATAAAAAGGAGGCGTCATAATGCTGGGATTTTTAGCCGTGAACTGGGGTACGATTCTCATCGGCTCCATTGTGGCGGCAGCCGCCGTTTTAATTGTCGTGAAACTGATTCGCAACAGGAAAAACGGAAAAACCTCGTGCGGCTGCGGCTGCGAGCACTGCCCGTCCTCGGGTATGTGCCATAAAAAATAAGAGCCCGCGGCAAGGAAAAACCGGCATGGAAAGCATGCCGCCAGCTTCCGGCATAAAACAAAAACATTTACGTAAAAGCCGGAACAGCTTAGCGGCAGAACGCTATCCCCACGGTTTTTTGCCCGTATAATAATCACTTAATGCAACCTGGCTATGATACGCCTCGATTGCGCCTGCGCGCCGGTGCAGCCCCTCGGCCGTATGGATATAATCGTTATGGGCGTGGAGCGCAAGCTGCATTTCTACAGGCAAAGACAAAAAGTACTTCCTTGCGCTGCTGCTGCCTCTTATCAGCTCATGCAATCCTGTATACCGCATAGGCTCACCTCCGGCAGTATTATTGCAGGCAGCGGCTGGAATATGCGATTGAAAGACATGATAATGTTGCTGTAAAATAGCGGAAAGAGCGCGGCGGCCTTCTTTTTTAAAATATTAGTTTTTGCGAACTCAAACTGGACGATATATTAAGTTTTAATATCAGCAGGTATATCCCGCTTGCTTTTCCGGATAAATTTGTAAGCCGCGTCATACAATAGCTTTATCGATTAAGCGGCGCGCCAAGTGTCCGGCGTATATTAAAAACTGCCGGGCCTTAGCTTCCGCTTTAATAAAAACATATAGTTAGTCAATGCTAACTGAATAATTCCACTGAAAGAAAGGATGATAATTATGAGCGTTGTAATTGTCGGCGGGAATGAAAGAATGGCCTGTCAGTATGCGAATATTTGTAAGCACTACGGCTGCAAGGCGAAAATTTTCACCAAAGAAAGCGGTTCGCTTAAGAAAAAGATGGGTTGCCCCGACCTTTTGATTTTATTTACCAATACGGTTTCGCACAAGATGGTCATAAGCGCGTCTCAGGAGGCGAAACGGAATAAAATCCAAATTGCACACGTTCATGCAAGCAGCGCCTGTGCTTTACACAATGTTTTGTCTGAGCGCTGCAAAAACGTTTAAAAGGGGTCATCCGCTTGTTTGAAAAATATTTAATCGACCACTGTGCGCCGACGCTTGCCTCGCTGAAAACGGGCAGTTTATTCAATTTGCCGCTTTCGGAGGCGGACGATTTATTTGAACAAACACAGCGGTGGAACGGGGAGCTCGGAGAAAAGGGAATCACGCTCTATATCCTGCGGTACTGCGACCGCGGCGCGCTTGTATATGTTTGCAGAAACAGCCGCCTTGAACAGGAATTGTCAAAACCTGAAGTACGGCGTTTTTTATCGAGCTACGGATACCGCTGCGGCGAAATAGATTCCGCTATAGCAAGGCTTAGGGAACGGCTCAGGGCGGACAAAAGCTTTCCGCACGAAATTGGTATTTTCCTCGGCTATCCGCTTGAGGATGTAAAAGGCTTTATTGAAAACGCAGGAAAAAACGCCAAGTGTACCGGCTGCTGGAAGGTATACAACGACGAATGCGAGGCAATCAGGACATTCCGGCAATATAAAAAATGCAGGGATGTATATGCCCGGCTGTGGACGCAGGGAATCAGTGTTCAGCAGCTCACAGTAGCTGTTTGATATAAATACACTTTAAGAAAGGGTTTTGCAATATGAGTAAAATCGCTGTAGTTTATTGGAGCGGTACGGGAAATACCGAAATGATGGCTATGAAGGTCATGGAGGGCGCTAAGGCGGCGGGAGCGGAAGTCAAGCTTTTCACAGCGGCGCAGTTTGGCGCGCAGCAATTGGACCAGTACGGCGCCATCGCGTTCGGCTGCCCGTCCATGGGCGCGGAGCAGCTTGAGGAGGACGAGTTCGAGCCGATGTTTACCGCGTGCGAGCCAAAGCTCAAGGGAAAGAAAATCGCGTTGTTCGGCTCTTACGGCTGGGGTGACGGCGAATGGATGCGCGCCTGGGAGGAAGCCTGCCTTGGAGACGGCGCCATTCTTGCGTGCGGCAGCGTAATATGCAACGAAGCGCCGGACGCTGACGCGGACAACGCCTGCGTAGCGCTCGGAAAATCCCTTGCTACATAAAGAGCGGAAAAACTTAATATTCTACATAAAGGCCAGCCTTTTACCAGGGCGGCCTTCTTTTTTTATTTTTCTCTTGACTTGGAGTTAACTCCAGGTGTTAACCTGATAACAAGGATTTTGCACATACGTGCAAAAAAGATTTTATCTGAAATAAGGAGTGCAGATGTTATGAGTAAAAATGTATTGATTTTATCCGCTACGCCCCGAAAAGGCGGCAATTCTGAAATCCTGTGTGAGGAGTTTGAAAGAGGGGCGAGGGAAGCGGGAAACGCAGTTGAGCTGATAAAGCTCAGGGAGCAGGACATCCGTTACTGTACCGGCTGCGGCGTGTGCAATTCAACACACCGATGCGTGCAAAAGGACGGCATGGCGAAGATTCTTGACAAAATGGTATCCGCCGACGTAATCGTCCTTGCGACCCCTGTTTACTTTTACACAATGGACGCACAGCTGAAAACCCTCATTGACCGCACGGTGCCGCGGTATCTTGAAATCAGCAGCAAGGAATTTTATTTTATCGTAACCGCGGCGGATACACAGCAATGTAATCTGGAACGCACGGTTGAAGGCCTGCGCGGCTTTACGGCGGAATGTCTGGAAGGCGCAGTGGAAAAGGGAATTATTTACGGTACCGGAGCGTGGCAGAAGGGAGAAATCAGGCACACTCCCGCCATGTCTGAGGCCTATGAAATGGGCCTGTCGGTTTAATAGAAATACAATAGGGGCGCGTTTGGCTGGGAAAACTCGGTCAAACGTGCCCTTTGCTATATACAGGTTAAAAAATTTCACAATTGGAAATACCTGCCTGTTGACAGCAAGAGTCTACTGTGGTAGACTGTGTTCAAATAATCTACAACAGTAGACTGCGGGAGGAACCAACATGGAAATAAAGCTGCACGACGCGGAGCTTAGGGTTATGGAAGTAATCTGGAACGAGGGGACGGTGAGCGCCAAACGCATTTATGAAAAGCTGAAAGAAGCCTACGGCTACAGCCGCAGCGCTACATATACCCTTATCAAGCGCTGTATCGATAAACAGGCGATAAAGCGCATGGAGCCGGGCTTTCTGTGCAGGGCGCTCGTGTCGAAGGAAGAGACGCAGGCGCTGGAGACGCGCGAGCTTATCGATAAGCTGTACGATGGGTCCGCCGACCGGCTTGTGGCGTCCGTATTAGGCAAGCCCGATTTGTCTCAAGAGGAAATAGAGCGCCTGCGGAAAATCGTGGAGGAATGGAATGATTAGTATGTCGGTTATATCTATGCAGTTTCGGGCGACCCTGCTGATTTTGCTCGTCCTACTGCTCCGCTCGCTTTTTCTTTACAAGCTGCCAAAAAAGGTGTTTTTGGGGCTTTGGGCGGTTGTGCTTATCAGGCTGCTTATCCCGTTCAACGCAACGCTCACGGCTGGTTTTTCCTTTCCAGATTTTGAAGGGCGGCTGTTGTCCTTTTTGTTTTCCGGCAGCGCTGCGGCGCATTCATCTGATGGTGCGAATGCTGTTTTGTACTCCTATACGGTACCGTGGTTTTTCATAGGTATTTGGCTCGCGGGCGCGCTGGGGCTTTGGGGCTGGTTTTTAGTAAGCCATATCAGGGGAAGGCGTGTTTACCGCTTTGCCTGCCCTGTACGGTCAGAGGAGGTCAAGCAATGGAAGGAAAACAATCAAATCAGGAGAAACGTCAGGGTTTTACAGTGCCCGGAGCTGTCAAGCGCGCTGACATACGGCTTGTTCAGGCCGGTTATCCTGCTGCCCCGCGCAATGGAAGAGGAAGACCCCAGGCGGCTGCTATTCGTCTTATCGCATGAATTGGAGCATATCAGGCATTTCGATATTCTGTGGAAATGGGTATCCGCCCTTGTGCTTTGTCTCAACTGGTTCAACCCCATGGTTTGGGTCATGCACATCCTGCTCAACCGCGATATGGAGCTTTACTGTGATGAACGCGTCCTGAAAAGGGAGGGGTTCACCAAACAGGCAAAAACTGAATACGCAATGGCGCTGCTTGCGCTTGCGGAAAAAAAGGGGAGCGTGTTGTCCTTTGCCAGCCATTTCAGCAAAAGCGCTACGGAAGAGCGAATTTTTTCTGTCATGCACGGACGTTACGCGCCGGCTCTATTTGTAGGGCTTGCGCTGATTGGAATCTTGTTTCTTGCGTTCTTCGCCTTTTCGAATTTTGTGATATACGCGGATATTGGCTATACAATGCCCCTTAATATATAACGGTTATGTGGAGGATACAATTTTGAATATCAAAGTACATAACATCGGCGGCTATATCGTAAAAAACTACCTGCTGGAAACGCCGCGCGGGATTATTGCTATCGATACCGGCTATCCGGGCGGGATGGCAAGGTTTAAATCCCGCTTTGAAAAGAAATGGCCACTCAGTGAACTGAAATACATTTTTCTTACGCACCACCACGACGACCACGCCGGCTTTCTTGCGGAGCTTGCACAGCAGAGCGGCGCGCAGATTGTGCTGCACCCGGGGGCCGTGGAAGCCTTAGCGCGGGGGAAAAGCAACGAGCCGCCCGGCGCGGGCTATTCCTCGGTTCCCGCCTCGCTTTTTTCCAGGGTGAAAAAGGATTTCTCTTTTCCGCCCGTCTGTGTAGGAAAAGAAGCAATCCTTGTGCATGATGAAAGCGAACAAATTTTTATGAATATGGGGCTGCCTCTCCGCATTTTGTTCCTGCCCGGGCACACGAGTGATTCTATCGGCCCTTTTTTGCCCGAAACCGGGCAGCTCTTCTGCGGGGACGCGGCAATGAACGCCGTTATCAGCGTAGCGCGGCACACAATCTGGATTGAGGACGCCGAAGCGTTCGGCCGCTCCTGGGATAAAATGCTTTCGCTTTCTCCAAAGAGAATTTACCCCTCTCACGGAACGCCGTTTTCACCAAAGGATTTAAAGAAATACCGTCACTTTCTTGATGGAAAGCAGCTCATAAAGCCAAAAGGGTAATACGCTAACCCGGTAGAGCACCATTCGGTTACATAAGCGATAGGGAGATGAACCTATGTATTTAATAAAAAACGCATTAAAAAACCTGCGCCGCAACAAGGGCAGGAATATCCTGGTCGGCCTGATTACGCTGGCAATTGTTTTTGCGGTTTCCGTATCAATCGTTATCAACACGACGGTCACATCCGTTACGGAAGACTATAAAGCCCGCTTCGGCTCGGAAATTATGCTGGTATTCGATTCGGAAGCCGCTAAACAATATACCAATGTGCAGTACCCAACAGCAAAACAGCAAATGGAAATCGGGAAATCCGGCCTGCTGCAAAAGACAGACTACGAAAGCGTGCTGTCGGTTGTGCTCAAGGACCTCAAGGCCCTGGATGACGACAAAAAAGAAAAAATTGGTTCCATGGATAAGAATACAGCGGATGAAGGGGCGGACGATTATTCAGCGAACGCCAAGGTGAAGTCTACGTCTAATCCGTCAATCAGCAAATCGTTTGAGGACGGTACGCGCTCTGTTATTTCCGGCAGGGTTTTCCAAAAACCGGGCGAGTGCATGATAAGCGAGGAGCTTGCAGAGCTCAACGGCCTTGAGCCCGGCGATAAGATAACGGTTACAAACACCAAAAAGAAGGAGCCCATGCCTTTTACCTTTACAGTTTCAGGGATTTACCGGGATAACCTGCCGCAGGGCAACGCGGCCTTCTCCCATCCCTTGTTTAATAGCGGAAACGAAATTCTCACCGATATGGATACCGCAATGGGCATGGAGCTGTTTGAGCAAAAGGGGGAGCTGAACGCTACCTATTATTTAAAGGACCCGTCCACGCTGCCCGCGTTTGAGAAGGAAGCAAGGGCCAAAGGGCTGGCTGAATATTACCGCGTAACGACAGACGAAGAAGGCTATAACCGCATCGTCGGGCCGGTCGAGGGGATTTCCGGTATTGTAACCGCGTTTCTTATAGTGGTACTGGTATTCGGCGGTGTGGTTTTGCTGTTCTTATCCGTTATGGCTGTCAGGGAGCGTAAATATGAAATCGGCGTACTCAGAGCCATGGGCTTAAAACGGCGCAGGGTGATTGCCGGAATGGTGTGTGAATCGCTCATTATAGTGGGCGTATGCCTTATCATCGGCCTGGGGCTGTCCGTACCGCTGTCCCAGCCGGTTGCCGATACGCTGCTGGAAAACCAGATACAGCTTGCGGAACAGGAAAAGCAAAACCAGGGTGTCATAAAAATAGGCGGTGACAGCAGCACTTCGGACGTTGTTTCTAATATCGCTGTCCGCCTGACGCCGCAGGCAATCGCGCAGATTGTATCTTTGGCGCTTTTACTTGTACTGGTTTCCTCTATGGCGGGCATTCTTGCCATCACAAGGTTTGAACCGATAAAAATATTGTCGGAAAGGGGATAAATATGACTGTTCTTTCCTTACATAATGTCAATTACCGTTATGAAGGCGGAAAAAAGCAGGTTCTCCAGGGAATCTGCGCAGAATTTGAAACAGGCGCGTTGTATGGAATCATGGGGAAATCAGGCGCGGGAAAAAGCACGCTGCTGTCGTTGATTTCAGGCTTGGATTTGCCTACAGGCGGCACGGTTTGTTATCAGGGGGAGGACATCAGCCGACTCGACCGCGACCGATACCGCGCAAGGGACGTCGGAGTAATCTTTCAAGGGTATAATTTGCTGACAAACGCTACAGCCATTGAAAATATTGAGCTTTCCATGAGCATATCCAAGGTAAAAACGAAAAATAAAAGAGCGGCGGCCCGCGCGCTTCTCGATAAGCTGGGCATCAACGAAGAAACCGCGCGGCGCAAGGTACTCAAGCTTTCAGGCGGCGAGCAGCAGCGGGTAGGAATCGCGCGCGCGCTTTCACACAGCCCCGGCCTGGTTATCGCGGATGAGCCAACCGGTAATTTAGACGCGGAAACGGAAGCGGACATCATTAAAATTTTTCATAATATTGCCCATGAACAGGGAAAATGCGTCATCATCGTCACGCATTCGCATAAGGTGGCCTCGCATTGCGACTTTGTATACCATATCGACAAGGGCAGGCTAAAGCCGGCAGCCATATAAACAGCAGCATATCAATTAATAATTTTGTGGACTTCCGCATAGCGTGAAACCCGGCACAGCCTTGGCTGTGCCGGGTTTTTTGCCGCCAGACTGTGCTGCGGTACGGTTTATTTCATAAAATATTTCCCATACTATTGAGTAGCTTATTCAGCGGAACGCGGGTGTCACAGATGTGCAAAACAATTGTTAAAATTATAGCCGCTGTTTCTCTTTTTGCTCTGGTTTTCATGCTGTCCGATACGCTGGGCGGCAGCGTTTATCGTTGGCTGGAACGCGGGCATACGGAAATTCTTTTTCTATATGCCACAGACGGGCAGTTTTCTGAAAATATCTATTTTTCCGACGATACGGACAATCGGTTCGGCGTTCCGGGCGAATTGCCGGGAATTGCGGATGACGGAAGCTTATCCGGCATAGCTGAACAGCTTACGAAAGAGCAGTGGGAAATGGCGAGGCTTTTGGAGGACAATACGGCTTATATGGAATATCTTTATGAACAGGGAACCAGCCTGTCGGGGCTATTCACCTTCAGCGAACGGCTGGCGGGGCTTCAGGACGGGCTTACCTATGCCTGCCGTTATGTGCTTTTCCTGCTTTGGGTGATTGCCCTGCATCTTTTGATGCGGTGCCGCCCCGCGCTGTATTTCGGCATGGGGCTGCTGTGTATCCTTGCCACCTGTATCAAGCTGTCAGGAAAGCTGCCGTCTGTCGTGCTTATCGGTTCGCCTGTCCATCATATGATAGCGGACGGGCTCGTCCCGCCGCTTCTGGAGGCCATGCTGACCTTCCTGATTTTCGATATTACTATCTCATCGATTGAAAAAATCCGCCTCAATCATAAGCTGGAGGCGCTTTACCGGGACCTGCCCGCCCTCCAGTGCCTGATTATCCGCCTGTCACAGAATACGGACGATACTTGCCTGTTCCGAAGCGATATTTCCCGGCTCCTGCCCAGCCTGAGCGATTATATCCGCAGCGGAAAACGGACGAGAAAAAATGCGGTGCGCTTAAAGCGCGCAATCGAAAGCCTGTCAAAACCGCATACCAGCCGTTCGTTTCTGGAGGCGGCGGTAAATTTACAGACGCTTATTATGGGAAAATAATTTACTGCCGTCAAGCTCGGCTGCGCGGTAAAACAAAGCTTCGGCGTGCCGCTTCCTTTTCTTTTTGATAATATTTTGAGATGAACCACTGGCAGAGCAGTATGGAGAGAAAGGAGGCGGCAGGCGCCGCAAAACCGATATAGAACATGGAAGGCTCCGCCGCGTGAATGAGCAGCCACGAAAGCGGGATACGCACCAGGCAGGTGGAGATAAGGCTGTGAATTAACGGGAACAGCGTGTGTCCGCCGCCGCTAAAGAACGCGTTCATGCAAAAGACAAAGCAGACCAATACGCAGTCGAGGCTGTAGGAGCGCAGGTACAGCGCTCCCACTGTTATGACCCGCGGGTCGTTTGTAAACAAGCCGACCATGGCGGGCGCGTTCCATTGTGCTAGGAGCAGGCATCCCGTTCCAAAAATAAGGGACAGGCCGACAGACAGGCGCATACAGTGCCGCGCGCGGTCCATCAGGCCGGCGCCGTAGTGCTGGGCTGTCATAGCGGATAACGCGGCGGAAAAAGCCGTGGTGGGCAGCATGCTGAAAACAATGAGCTTTTCCACTACGCCCACCGATGCCGACGCAATCAGTCCCAGGCTGTTTATCATAGCGGTAAGAATCAGGAAGGATACGTTGACAAGCCCCTCCTGAAGGGCAATGGGAAGACCTGCCGACAGCATGCCCTTGGCCGCGTATAGCCGGAAGCACGGCCCGCTTCGCCGGTATTTACGCAAAAGCCCCTTCCCGCCAAGGTAGAGAACGGCAAGCAGCAGGCCGATGATTTGCGCAAGAACTGTAGAAACAGCGGCCCCGAAGGCTCCCATGCGCAGAGCGCCGACGAACAGTAAATCGGTTGAAACGTTGATAACGCAGGAAATTGTAATCAGTATCAAAGGCGTGCGGGAATCTCCAAGCCCCCGCAGGATGCCGCTGACGACGTTGTAGCCCACAATAAAGACGATTCCGCAGGCACAGACAGACAAATACTGCCGGGTGCACTCCAATGCCTGTGGCGGCACCTGCATGAGGGCGCAGACCGGGCCGAGCAGCAGAAGGGCGGCGATGGTGAGCAGCAGGGATATCACGCCAAAGACGACGACCATGGTTTTGACGGCGTGGGCGATATTCTGCTTTTGCCGGGCGCCGAAATAACGCCCGATAAGCACCGTACCTCCCGCCGTCAGGCCAATGGAAAGCCCCGTAATGGTCTGCATCACCTGCCCGCCGGTCGCGACCGCGGAAACGCCGATAGAATCAGAAAAGCGCCCGACCATAAAAAGGTCGGACGCCCCATAGCAGGCCTGCAGGATGTTCGACAGAAGAAAAGGCAGGGAAAAGCGCAGTAAAGCGGCAAAGGGGTTTCCTTCCGTCAGTCGTCTGTCGTTTGCCATTGCTTTCCCTCCCTCAAGCTTATAAAGCAGGCCGGCAATCCATCAGCCGGCCTGTTCATAATTATGCGGGGTTAAGCTTTCGTATGTCAAATTAACAGGGAGAGGTTCAGCCCCAATACCACAAGCGCGGCAGCCGCCACAACGATGAGCCATATCCGGTATTCCCGGTCCAGCTTCCGTTTTTCTTCCGGGGCGGGCGGCTCAGGATAAGGCGGTAGGGAAATACTGCCGCGATTCAGCCGGTATTTTCTCCTGCAAACAGCAAACAGCAGCAACCCCAGCAAGCACCAGAGGATACCGGCAATCACGGCGGCTCTATCGAGCTGGGTCATTAAAAACAGGTAAATCAAAATACTGATTGGAGCGCCAACCCGCAGCAGCGGCGCGCGGTACGGGCGCTTTAAACCGGGGTGCTTCAGCCGCAGCCCGCAGGCGGCCGCCATACCAATCACATAATACAGCAGGGTCGCAAACAGGGAAAGGGAAGCGATTATAGACAGGGAATCGGTTGCGATGAGAATCATCATCAGCCCGCCCAGCAGCAGGATAGCCAACACCGGCGTTTTAAAGCAGGAATGCAGCTTACCAAGCGGGCCAGGCAGAGCGCCGTCCTTCGCCATGGAGTACAGATACCGCGCCGGGGCGGAAACGCTTGCGTTAAGGGTGGAGAAATCTCCGCCGAAGGCAATCCCAAGGCAGAGCAGGACAAGCGGAAAACCAATCGCGCCCGCCAGCTTCATTCCTTCCGCATAGGGCGCAGCCGCGTCCGCCAGAAGAGATAAGCTGTCAGCCGGGACGATACATAAAAGCGCCCATTGAAACAGGCCGGTGACGGCAAAAACGAGAAAGGGCGCTAAAAACAGCGCGCGCGGCAGGTTAACCTGCGGATGGCGGATTTCCTCGCCCATGGCGCAGCAGGTTTCAAAGCCGGCGAAGCACCACCAAATCATGGCGACGCAGGGGAGAAAACCGATAAGGCCGAGGCTGTCGGGGTTGGGAACAGCGATTTCGCCGCCAAAGTGCATGGAAGGCAGCATAGAGAGAATCCAAACGACGGTCACGCCCCAGAAGAAAAAGAGAAACCCGTTTTGCATGCGTCCGGTCATCTCTACGCCCCGTACGGCAAGGAACAAGAACCCCGCCACGGCAATACAGGCAATCAACCGGTCGTCTATAGGCAAGGGAACGCCCAGCGCTTCAAAAAGAGTCCGGATGTAAAAGCTGAAGGCAAGCGCTTCTCCGCTGGCGACCGATACCATCGAAATGATAAAGCACCAGCCGGACAGCATACCGAAGGGCCGCCCAAGCCCGACAGAAGCATATTGATAGGTACCGCCCGAAAAAGGAAGGGCCGCGCCCATCTCCGCGTAAAGCAGGGAAGGGTATATGCTAATCAGCAGGGCGGCCAGCGTGGCAAAAATTACAGCCGGCCCCATCAGCCCGACCACATTTGCGCCGACGGTGAACAGCCCGACGCCAATTACCGTCCCGGTTGTAATGGTGATGGCTTCACGCAGGCCTAGGCATCGTTTTAAAGAAGATACCGGTTTCGTTTCCAGCATATGTATCGCTTCCTTTCACAAAGAACCGTATTACTATCTTATGCGGGAAAAGAAAATCGGCCTTTTCTTTTTAGACTGAATCGACCGGACAAAAAAGAAGAAGCCGGGAACAAATGATGCAAAAGGAAATATGAGGCATATCAGAGGCAATAAGAAATTTGAAAGTCTTTCCGGGATATGCTATAATTTATCGGTTGACATTAAAAGGCAGCCGGTGTAGAATAAAAACCAGAACATTCGTTCTAAGGGTAACGGTATATCATAATAAATAAACAGATACCGCCGTGAACGGGCCGCTATTAAAAAGAGGCCTGCGCAACTACATCGATATGGAGAAGAAACACTTATGAGTGAACAAAGCAATCAGGGACTATTTGAGCTTGTGTCCCCCTATAAGCCGACCGGCGACCAGCCGGAAGCAATCAAAAAGCTTGTGGCGGGCGTAAACAGGGGAGATAAAGAACAAACGCTGCTGGGGGTTACGGGCTCCGGCAAGACATTTACGATGGCCAATATCATCGCGCAGGTACAGCGCCCGACGCTCGTGCTCGCGCACAATAAAACACTTGCGGCCCAGCTTTGCAGCGAATTCCGCGAATTCTTCCCGAATTCGGCGGTTGAGTATTTTGTCAGCTACTACGACTACTACCAGCCGGAGGCGTACATCGCCCATACAGACACCTACATTGAAAAGGACAGCTCCATCAACGACGAAATTGATAAGCTGCGCCACAGCGCGACGCTTGCGCTGTCCGAGCGCAGGGACGTTATCATCGTTTCGAGCGTCTCGTGCATTTACAGCCTGGGTAACCCAATCGATTACCGCACCATGGTTATCTCGCTGCGCCCGGGGATGAAAAAGAGCCGCGACGAGCTGCTTAAAAAGCTCGTAGAGCTGCAATATGAAAGAAACGACATCAACTTTATCCGCAATAAGTTCCGGGTCAGGGGAGATGTGGTTGAAATTTTCCCCGCCGCGTCGAGCGACAGCATTATCCGTGTTGAATTTTTTGGGGACGAAATCGACCGCATCAGCGAAATCGACCCGCTTACGGGGGAGCTAAAGGGTTACTTAAAGCACGCGGGAATTTACCCGGCCTCGCATTACATCGTCCCGCAGGATAAAATGAAGGCCGCTATCCACGAGCTGGAGGAGGAGCTTGACGGGCGCCTTGCGTATTTCAGGGAGAACGGCAAGCTTTTGGAGGCGCAGCGCATTGAACAGCGCACGCGCTATGATATTGAAATGCTCCAGGAAATCGGCTTTTGCACCGGCATCGAGAACTATTCCCGCGTGCTCGCGGGCAGAAAGCCGGGCAGCGCGCCCTATACGCTGCTTGATTACTTCCCGAAGGATTATCTTTTGTTTGTGGACGAGTCGCACGTTACGCTGCCGCAGGTGCGCGGCATGTACGCGGGCGACCACGCAAGAAAGCAGAACCTGATAGATTACGGCTTCCGCCTGCCGTCCGCGTTTGACAACCGCCCCTTGAATTTCGATGAGTTCTACGAGCGCATCAACCAGGCGGTTTTCGTCAGCGCGACGCCCGGCGACATGGAAAAGGAAAAGAGCACGCAAATCGTCGAACAGGTTATCCGCCCGACAGGCCTGCTCGACCCCGACATTTCCGTGCGTCCCACGCAGGGGCAAATGGATGATTTGATTTCAGAAATCAACATCCGCACGGCGCGCAAGGAACGCGTGCTCGTCACAACGCTTACGAAGAAGATGGCCGAGGACTTGACCTCCTATTTTGAAACGATGGGCATCCGCGTGCGCTACATGCACCACGATATCGACACGGTCGAGCGTATGGAAATCATCCGCGACCTGCGTTTAGGGGAATTCGACGTGCTCGTCGGCATCAACCTTCTGCGCGAAGGGCTCGACATTCCCGAGGTTTCGCTCGTCGCGATTCTCGACGCGGACAAGGAAGGGTTCTTGAGGAGCGAGCGCTCGCTTATCCAGACCATCGGCCGCGCGGCGCGAAACGCGCACGGCGAGGTCATCATGTACGGCGATACGGTCACGCCGTCAATGGAAAGCGCCATCCGCGAAACGCTGCGCCGGCGCGGTATCCAGGACGAATATAACAAGGAGCACGGCATCACGCCAAAGACCATCGTCAAGCAGGTTTCCGAGATTCTTGAAATATCGAGCCATAAGGACGACAGCAAAAAGCCGAAAAAGTATTTGACAAAAATAGAAAAACAGCAGATGATAGAATCGCTCACCAAGGAAATGAGAGCGGCCGCGAAGCTCCTTGAATTTGAGCACGCGGCGTACCTGCGCGATAAAATTAAAAAACTCAAGGGCGAATAAAACGGCGCATGCCGTTTTATTCTGCGTTTGGTAATATAAGATTGGTTTGACGGAAAGGATAGGACGTTATGGCAAGAAGCAAGGCAAAGCAGGAGTACGGCAACGACAGTATCTCCTCACTCAAGGGCGCCGACCGCGTAAGGAAAAGGCCGGCGGTCATCTTCGGCTCCGACGGCATCGAGGGCTGCCAGCATTCCATTTTTGAAATTCTCTCGAACTCTATCGACGAGGCGCGCGAGGGCTACGGCAAGGCCATTTCCATCACGCGCTACGCGGATTGTTCTATTGAGGTGGAGGACCACGGCAGGGGCATTCCCGTCGACTACAACAACAACGAGCAATGCTATAACTGGGAGCTTGTATTCTGCGAGCTGTACGCGGGCGGCAAATATAACAACAACGAGGGCGAAAGCTACGAATTTTCCCTTGGCTTAAACGGCCTTGGCCTGTGCTCGACGCAGTATTCCTCGGAATATATGGACGTCGACATCCGCCGCGACGGCTACCGTTACCTGCTCCACTTTGAAAAGGGAGAGAACGTCGGGGGCTTAAAGAAGGAGCCGTACAGCAAAAAGGATACCGGAACAAAAATCCGCTGGAAGCCGGACCTTTCCGTTTTTACCGATATCGACGTATCCCCGCAGTATTATATCGACATCATCAAGCGCCAGGCGATTGTAAACGCGGGCGTTACGTTCATATTCCGCAACCAGACGGGAAAAACGTTTGAAACGACGGAGTTCCATTACAAGGAAGGCATTACCGACCACGTGCGTGAAATCGTCGGGGAGGACGGCCTTTCGTCCATCCAGTCCTGGCAGGCGGAGCGCAAGGTGCGCGACCGAGCAGACAAGCCGGAATATAAGGTGAAAATGAACTTCGCGCTCGCGTTTTCCAATAAGGTAAAGCTAGCGGAGTATTACCACAATTCAAGCTGGCTCGAGTACGGCGGCGCGCCAGAGAAGGCGGTCAAAAACGCCTTTGTCTATCAAATAGATTCCTACTTAAAGCAAAACAATAAATACACGAAGAACGAAAGCAAAATCAACTTTACGGACGTGGAGGACTGCCTCGTCATCGTCATTTCGTCGTTTTCGAGCGTTACCTCCTACGAAAACCAGACGAAAAAGGCCATTACAAACAAAGGCATCCAGGACGCGATGACCGAGGTTCTGCGCCACCAGCTCGAGATATATTTTATTGAAAATCCCATTGAAGCTGAGAAAATAGGCAACCAGGTGCTAATCAACAAGCGCAGCCGTGAGGACGCGGAGAAAACGCGTTTGAACTTAAAGAAAAAGCTGACCGGTACCATGGACATGACCGGAAGGGTGCCGAAGTTTGTCGACTGCCGCAGCCGCGACGTAAACGAGCGCGAGCTGTTCATCGTGGAGGGCGACTCTGCTTTGGGCGCGTGCAAGCAGGCGCGCGACCCGGACTTCCAGGCGATTATCCCAATCCGCGGTAAAATATTAAACTGCCTGAAGGCCGACTACGATAAAATCTTTAAGAGCGACATCATCACCGACCTGATTAAGGTGCTCGGCTGCGGGGTAGAGGTAAAATCCAGGGCGAACAAGGACCTTTCTTCCTTTGATTTAAACCTGCTGCGCTGGAGCAAAGTCATCCTCTGTACCGACGCGGACGTCGACGGCTTCCAAATCAGGACGCTGCTGCTTACCATGCTTTACCGTCTGACGCCCACGCTCATCGAGGTGGGGAAGGTGTTTATCGCGGAATCGCCGCTGTATGAAATCACAACGAAAAGCGACATTTATTTTGCCTATACCGAGGCGGAAAAAGAAAAATTCCTCAAAGAAATCGGGAATACGAAGTTTACCATCCAACGCTCCAAGGGCCTCGGTGAAAACGAGCCCGATATGATGAACCTGACCACCATGAACCCCTCCACTCGGCGCCTGATTAAGGTCATGCCGGACGAGGCGGAGCAGACGGCGCGCATGTTCGACATCCTGCTTGGCGACAACCTCGCCGGGCGAAAGGAATTCATCATAGAAAACGGCAGCAATTATATCGACGACCTCGACGTAAGCTGAGAAAGTACCGTTTATTGCTTTCCTGTAAGAAGTTAACAGAAGATACGGAGTGAATAAAAATATGGCGCCAAGAAAAAAGAAATCCGCGCCCAAACGCCCGCCCGTGCAAAAGACGCACGGCGTAATCGAAGGGGCGGGCATGGTCGTCGAGCAGAGAATCGCAAGCACGCTGGAGCTCAACTACATGCCCTACGCGATGAGCGTTATTTTATCCAGGGCAATCCCGGAAATCGACGGCTTCAAGCCGAGCCACCGCAAGCTGCTGTATACCATGTATAAAATGGGGCTGCTCACGGGCGCGCGCACAAAATCGGCGAACATCGTCGGGCAGACGATGAAACTCAATCCCCACGGCGACCAGGCCATTTACGACACCATGGTGCGCATGAGCCGCGGCTACGAGGCGCTTTTGCACCCGTATGTCGACTCAAAGGGCAATTTCGGCAAGTTCTACAGCCGCGACATGGCGTGGGCCGCGTCGCGTTATACGGAGGCAAAGCTCGACCCCATCTGCGGCGAGCTGTTCCGTGACATCGACAAGGACACCGTTGATTTTGCAGACAACTATGACAACACCTTAAAGGAGCCGACACTGCTGCCCGCGTCTTACCCGTCCGTGCTTGTAAACGCAAACACCGGCATCGCCGTCGGCATGGCAAGCTCTATCTGCTCCTTTAACCTGAAAGAGGTCTGCGAAACCGCGATTGCGCTCATCCGCGACCCGCAGCACGACATTTCCTCCACGCTTCCCGCGCCTGATTTTACGGGCGGCGGGCAAATCGTCTACTCCAAAGACACGTTCGACCAGATTTACAAAACGGGCAGGGGCAGCTTTAAGGTGCGCGCTCGCTATGCCTATGACAAATCGGCAAACTGCATCGATATTCTCGGCATTGCGCCCACGACCACCTGCGAGGCCATTATCGAAAAGATTATCGACATCGTAAAGGCGGGCAAAATCAAGGAAATTGCCGACGTGCGCGACGAAACGGGCTTAGACGGCCTGAAAATCACAATCGATTTAAAACGCGGGGTTGACCCCGACAAGCTGATGCAGCGCCTGTATAAAATGACCCCGCTTGAAGACAGCTTTGCCTGCAACTTCAACGTCCTGATTGCCGGCGTGCCGCGCGTGCTGGGCGTGCGGGAGCTTTTGGACGAATGGACGGCCTTCCGCGTGGAATGTGTCAGGCGCCGTACCTACTTCGATTTAAGCAAAAAGAAGGACAAGCTGCATTTGCTGAGCGGGCTCAAGCTGATTTTGCTCGATATCGACAAGGCCGTGCGTATCGTGCGCGAAACGGCGGAGGAGGACGAGGTCGTCCCCAACCTGATGATTGGCTTCGGAATCGACGAAATCCAGGCGGAATACGTCGCGGAAATCAAGCTGCGCCACTTAAACAGGGAATACATTTTAAAGCGTACGCAGGAAATCGAGACGCTCGAAAAAGACATTGAAGAGCTGGAAGCCATCCTTGCAAGCAAAACGCGCGTCAAAACAATTATTGTAAACGAATTAAAAGAAGTCGCGGAGAAATACGGGCAGCCCAGGAAGAGCATCCTGATTTATCCCGATGAAATCGAGGACGTGCCGCTCGAGGAGGAAATCCCCGATTACCCGGTCAACCTTTTCTTTACGAAGGAAGGCTATTTTAAAAAGATTACGCCGCTGTCCCTGCGCATGAGCGGAGAGCAGAAATTAAAGCCCGAGGACGAAATCACGCAGACGATGGAGGCAACGAACGCCTGTGATTTGCTGTTCTTTACGAACAAGTGCCAGGTTTATAAGGCGAAGGCGTCAGATTTTCCCGACACCAAGGCGAGCGTTCTGGGCGAATATATCCCGGCCCGGCTCGGCATGGACGAGGGAGAAACGGCGGTCTATATGGTCGTAACGAAGGACTACGGCGGTATTTTGCTGTTCGCTTTTGAAAACGGCAAGGTCTCGAAGGTTCCGCTCGACGCCTACGCGACAAAAACCAACCGCAAAAAGCTCGCAAACGCTTACAGCGACAAGTCGCCGCTTGTAAACTGCGTGTTCACGCGGGAGGACGGGGAGTTCCTTCTTACCTCCTCAAGCGGCAGAATGCTGCTGCTCCACAGCGGCGCGCTGAGCCTCAAAGCTACCAGGAGCACGCAGGGCGTGGCGGTCATGACGATGAAGAAGGGCCACCGCCTGATGAGCATCCGGCCCTATGCGGAGGGCACCTTCCAAAAGCCGAACCGCTACCGCATGAAGAGCCTTCCCGCGCTCGGCGCCCTGCCGCTTCCTGAGGACAGCGGCGCGTCCCAGCTAACTATTTTGTAAAAACCGCGCGGGAAAAAAGAAAAAATGCATGAAAAGGGCTTGCAAAAAATAAATGCGTATGGTATTATTATCTGGCTATTTATGTATGAAATAAAAATTCAGCGGCGCTTTTGCGCGCTTTTAGAAAGGGCAGGTACTCCATCATGAGCATTTGGGAATACGTTATGGGCGGCGTAATGCTGTTATTCTCTATCGCAATCGTTATCGTCATTATCCTTCAGGAAGGCCACCAGCAGGGCATCGGCGTTGTCACCGGCGGCGCGGACACATTCTTTTCCAAGAATAAGGCCCGTTCCATCGATACATTTCTGGCGCGCTGGACAAAGGTTTTCGCGGCAGGCTTTGTGCTTCTCGTAATCGGCCTCAACGCGTTTGCTTTCTTTAAATAATTGTTTGACCTCAAACGGGGCGGTTTTTACCGTCCCGTTTTTTCTTGCCGCCAATTCGTTTGTTTTGGAAAAAACGGCGCATTTCGCGGTGGATTTCTGTGAAAAAAGTTTGAATCAACGGTAAATTCTTCTTTCTTTTACTTTACACGGAACACAAGATATAGTATTATTAATCTGATAATCTGAACCGTTTCACCTATTACAATCACCCTTGTTATGTGGAAAGGACTTGAAATGTATGGAACCCAAGTATAAAAGGATTCTTTTGAAGCTCAGCGGTGAGTCTCTCGCCGGCGGTCAGGCGCACGGCATTGATTTCGACACGGTACTGAAAATCTGCGCCCCGATTAAAACGCTCGTCGATATGGGCGTAGAGGTTGCAATCGTCGTGGGCGGCGGCAACTTCTGGAGAGGCCGCAGCAGCGGCAACATGGACAGGACGCGCGCGGACCACATGGGCATGCTTGCGACCGTTATCAACGCCCTTGGCGTTGCGGACGCGCTCGAACAGCTCGGCGCCGTAGTACGCGTTCAGACGGCAATTACCATGCAGCAGGTAGCGGAGCCTTATATCCGCAACAAGGCGGTACGCCATCTGGAAAAGGGCCGCGTCGTCGTTTTTGGCTGCGGTACGGGCAACCCGTTCTTTTCCACCGATACGGCGGCGTCCCTGCGCGCGGCGGAAATCGACGCGGACATCATCTTCAAAGCCACGATGGTGGACGGCGTATACGACAGCGACCCCAAGAAAAACCCGGAGGCCAAAAAGTACGATACTGTATCCTTCCTCGACGTTCTCAACAAGGACCTCGGCGTAATGGATTCCACGGCGGCCTCGCTTTGCAAGGACAACAATATCCCAATTCTTGTATTCAGCATTGAACAGCCGGAGAATATTGTCGCCGCCGTCTGCGGGGAGGATATTGGTACTCTGGTCGAATGATAACAAAAGCGTAAAATCCAGATTGAGAAATTCGGAGGAGAGCATCATGAAAGAATTGTTACAAAAAGCGGAAAGCCGCATGCAAAAGCGCATTGACCACCTTGCGGGCGATTTTGCCGCTGTAAGGGCAGGCAGGGCGAACCCTGCTGTCCTTGATAAGATTATGGTCGATTACTACGGAACGCCCACGCCGATTAACCAGCTTGCCGCCGTTTCCGTAACGGAGGCGCGCACGCTTACCATCCAGCCCTGGGACGCGTCTGTCATTCATCCAATTGAAAAGGCTATCCAGACGTCCGACCTCGGCATCAATCCGCAGACGGACGGAAAGACCCTGCGCATCATGTTCCCGCCGCTTACTGAGGACAGGCGTAAGGAGCTCGTCAAGGATATCCGCAAAATGGCGGAGGAAACGAAAATTTCCCTGCGCAATGTCCGCCGGGAAAGCATTGAAAAGGGCAAGGCGATGAAGAAGGACGGCGCGCTTACAGAGGATGAACTCAAGCAGGCCGAAAAAAAGATTCAGGACCTTACGGACCGTTTTGTTAAAGAAACCGACAAAATGGTAGAGAAAAAAGAAAAAGAAGTCATGGAGATCTAGTCCCTCTTCATACGTTCTTAGTAGTAGAAACAACCGGTTCGGCGGGAGTGCGGCGCATTCCCGCCATCACTTGTAAAACGGGCGGAAACCGGGCGGTATGGACAATACTGCCGGAAGCGCCTGGAATTTTAAAGCGGCGGTGGCGTAATGGCGTTTGGTTTTTTTAAAAAGAAGGGTTACAGGGATGGGGAGCTGACCCTTTCCGATATTATCCTGCCCGGGCATGTCGGCATCATTATGGACGGCAACGGGCGGTGGGCAAAGAAGCGGGGCCTTCCCCGCAGCGCGGGGCACTCGGCCGGCGCGCAGAATTTCCGCACAATTACCAAATACTGCAGCACCATCGGCATCAAACATCTGACCGTCTACGCGTTTTCCACAGAAAACTGGAAACGCCCGAAGGAAGAAGTCGATTCTTTGATGAACCTCTTCAAATCCTACCTGGAAGAAGCGCTGCGCGACTTCAAGGATGAGGACATCGTCGTGAAATTTATCGGCGACAAAACGGCCTTTTCTCCCGATTTGCAGGCGCTCATCAAAGAAAACGAGGAATCCTCCGCCGACCGCACCGGTATGGTGCTCAATATCGCCATGAATTACGGCGGACGGGACGAAATCGTCCGCGCGGTCAAGCAGATAGCGCGCGAAGTGCAAAACGGCACGACGGAAATTGATAAAATCGATGTACAGACGGTTTCCGGCCATCTCTATACCGCTGGGCAGCCGGACCCCGACCTGATAATCCGTCCGAGCGGGGAATACCGCATTTCCAACTTCCTGCTTTGGCAGTCGGCGTATGCTGAATATGTAATTTTAGACGACGTCCTGTGGCCGGACTTTACAAAAAAAATGCTGGATCAGGCTCTGATAGAATACGCCAGGCGCAACAGGCGTTTCGGCGGCGTTTAAAGCGTTCCCTTATTAATTAGATTTAAAGGCAGGGCTTACTTATGAAATTGAGAATCATTTCCGGCGTTTTGGGTTCGGTGCTGCTCGTGGTCGCGCTTGCGCTCAATAAAATGTTCCCAATCCTAATCAATATCATGATTTCGCTCGCTGGGCTCGTTTGTATAATTGAGCTGCTCACAGCGAGGGGCGTTATTAAAAACCTGAAGCTTTCCGTCCCGCCGATGGTGTTCGCGGTGCTTTTTCCCATTTTGCTTTCGAGCGTCTGGTGGCCAATTCTTACATACCTGTTTGTTTTGGCGATGTTCGCCGTGCTGATTTTCTGGCACGATGAAATTCCGTTTGCGGACGTTGCGTTTACCTTCTCCACGACGGCGCTCGTCATGCTGGGATTGGGCAGCATTATCGTACTGTGCGACCAGAACAGGACGCACACGGGCTTTTACGTGACGATGTCGCTCGTCATCCCATGGGTGGCAGACGCGGGCGCGTACTTTATGGGGACGTTTTTCGGCAAGCATAAGCTCTGCCCGAACATCAGCCCCAAAAAGACGGTGGAGGGCGCTGTAGGCGGCGTGATTTTTGGTATAATCGGCGCGGTAGTAGACGCGCTCGTATTCCAGATTTTGTTTTATACGCAGTCCGGCCGGGAAGAAATCCATTATGTGAACCTCATTATCGTCGCCCTGTTCGGCGCGCTCGTTTCAATCGTCGGGGATTTGTGCTTTTCCATCATCAAGCGGAGCTGCCACGTCAAGGACTACGGCAACGTCATCCCCGGTCACGGCGGGATTCTCGACCGCTGCGACAGCGTCATATTCGCGGCGCCCCTGCTTCTCGTATTCGTCCAGTATTTTCCGATTCTGACGGTCGCCTGACCGTCTTTTCGATAAGGTGATAAAATGACCCGAAACCTATCCGTGCTCGGCTCGACCGGCTCCATCGGCACACAAACGCTCGATGTCGCCGAAAAGCTCGGTATTTCCATAGAAGCGCTTACCGCGCACAGCAACGCGGCCCTGCTCGAACAGCAGGCGCGCAGATTCCAGCCGCGCCTTGCCGTCCTTTTCGACGAGCAGGCGGCAAAAAGCTTGAAAATATCCCTTGCCGATACAAACATAAAGGTTTTATGCGGCATGGATGGGCTGTGCGAAGCGGCGGCGCTTCCATACGCCGATACGGTTTTGAATTCCGTCGTCGGTATGGTGGGGCTTGCCCCTACGCTTGCGGCGGCACAGGCAAAGAAAAATATTGCCCTCGCCAATAAAGAAACGCTCGTAGCGGGCGGTTCGCTCGTAATGGAAGCGGTAAAGGAGAACCACGTAAGCCTTTATCCGGTGGACAGCGAGCATTCCGCTATCTTCCAGTGCCTGCAGGGCTGCCCGGATGAAAAGGCGCTGTCGCGTATCATCCTGACCGCGTCAGGCGGGCCGTTTTTCGGCAGAACACGGGAAGAGCTCCAAAAGGTAACGCCGAAAGAGGCGCTCAAGCACCCAAACTGGAGCATGGGCGCGAAAATTACGATAGACTCCGCGACCATGATGAACAAGGGGCTGGAAATTATAGAGGCCTCCTGGCTGTTCGGCCTGCCGGAGGATAAAATCGATGTGGTCGTCCATAGGGAAAGCATTGTGCATTCCCTGGTTGAATATCAGGACAATTCCGTCATCGCGCAGATGGGCGTGCCGGATATGCGCATTCCCATCCAATACGCGCTGACCTACCCGGAACGGGTGGAATCCCCTGTGCAAAGGCTCAATCTCGCGCAGGCGGGCAAGCTTACGTTCTATGAGCCGGATTCCGGCACGTTTTCCTGTATGGAGGTATGCAGGAAGGCCCTGCGCAGGGGCGGGCTTGCTCCCGCGGCTGCAAACGGGGCAAATGAGGAGGCGGTCGCCCTGTTTTTAAAAGAAAAAATTTCTTTTCTTGAAATCGGGCAGCTTACAGATGCGGCAATGAATAATCAGCCCGGCGGTGAAATAACCTGTATACAGGACATAATAGAAGCAGACAGGTCTGCAAGGGAATTTGTCCTGCGCCACGCAACCTGAAGCCGGCGTATTGAAAGGATTTGATTGTCATAGAAGTCGCAGCATTGATTATTATCGGCATCCTGCTGTTTGAATTGATTATTTTCTGCCATGAGGGCGGCCATTTTATCGCGGCGAAGCTTTCCGGCGTGCGGGTCAACGAATTTGCGCTCGGCATGGGCCCGAAGCTCTTCCAGTTTACAAAAGGGGAGACAACCTATTCGCTCCGCCTGCTGCCGATTGGCGGCTACTGCGCCATGGAGGGCGAGGACGAGCAGAGCGAGGACCCAAAGGCGTTCGGCAACAAGAAGGTCTGGAAGCGCATTATCATCGTATGCGCGGGTGCGTTTATGAATATTGTGCTCGGCCTGTTGATGATGCTCATAATTGTAGTACAGCAGCCCATGTACGCGACGACGACGGTAGACGCCTTTCCTGAAAACTCCGTTACGCAGCAAAACGGCCTCAAGGCGGGCGACCGTTTTTTATCGATTGACGGTTATGACATTTATAATTCACGCGACATCACCTTTGCGCTTGCAACGGTACAGAATTATAAGGCGGAGGTTGTCGTAGAAAGAAACGGGGAGACAATCAATTTAGGCGAAATGGAATTCGCCACGAGAACCAATGAGGAGGGCAATAAAACCCTGGTGCTCGATTTTTACGTCGTGCCGCAGGAGCGTACCTTCCTGAGTGTGCTCCAGCAAACATGGGAGCAGACGGTTTCCGTGGTGCGTATTACCTGGTACAGCTTAATCGGCTTAATCACAGGGCGGTTCGGCTTTACCGCGCTTTCAGGGCCTATCGGTATCGTTTCCGCCATTTCTGACGTGGCCTCCGCCGGCCTGCAAATTAATTTTTTGAGCGCGTTCAATAACATTTTGAGCGTCATGATGCTCATCACAGTAAACCTCGGCATCGTCAATATGCTCCCAATCCCGGCGCTCGACGGCGGCAGGCTGATATTCCTTATCGTAGAGGGCATCCGCAGGAAGCCGGTTCCCGCAAAATACGAGGGAATCGTCCATGGCGTTGGCTTTGCGCTGCTGATGGTGTTTATGGTCGTCGTCGCCTTCAGCGATATTGTCCGCCTATTTACAGGCAGCGGGCTTGGATAGCGAAAGGATTATAAAATGAAACAAACAAAAATGGTAAAAGCGGGGAACGTCATAATCGGCGGCGGCGCGCCCATCAGCGTGCAGTCAATGTTAAGCATCCCCGCGCATGATATAGAAAACAGCGTCCGGCAGGCAGTCGCGCTCGAACAGGCGGGCTGCGGCATCATCCGCGCCGCCGTTCCCGATATGGAGGCGGTCAGCCTGATTCCCGCGCTCAAAAAAGCGGTGAAAGCGCCGGTTGTCGCGGATATCCACTTCGACTACCGCATTGCGCTCGCGTGTGTTTCGGCGGGCGTCGATAAAATCCGCATCAACCCCGGCAACATCGGGGACGAAGGCCGCGTAAAAGCGGTAGCGGACGCGTGCAGGCAAAATGGCGTCCCCATTCGCATCGGGGTGAATTCCGGCTCACTTGAAAAGCATATTTTAAAAAAATACGGTGCGCCGACCGCTCAGGCGCTGTGTGACAGCGCGCTTTACCACGCGTCCTTGCTAGAAAAATTTGATTTTACGGACATCGTCCTTTCCATGAAATCGTCTAACGTCAAAACGATGGTAGAGGCCTACGAGCTGGCGCACGAGCGCTGTTCCTATCCGCTGCACCTCGGCGTGACGGAGGCCGGGACGGAGCGCATGGGGATAATTAAATCCTCAGCCGGCATCGGCTCGCTTCTGCTTCACGGCATCGGGGACACTATCCGCGTCTCTTTGACGGCCGACCCTGTAAAAGAGGTTGAGGCGGCGAAGGATTTACTCAAAGCGCTCGATTTATCGGAGGAAGGCATCCAGTTCATTTCCTGCCCGACGTGCGGCAGGACGAAAATCGATTTAATCCGCCTTGCAAACGAGGCGGAAAAGCGTTTGAGCGGCTGCCGCAAGCATTTGAAGGTTGCGATTATGGGCTGCGCGGTCAACGGGCCGGGTGAAGCCAGGGAAGCCGACATCGGCATAGCGGGCGGCGACGGCGTGGGACTGATTTTCAAAAAAGGGGAAATCATCCGCAAGGTGCCGGAGGACAGGCTTATTGACGAGCTGATAAGGGAAGTCGAAAAAATACATTGATTTGTTTCAGATACAGGATGAAGAGGGATAATTTTTGAGTACATTCAACGACCTGTTTTCAGGCTATTTCAAAGGAAAAGAGCTGCCGCCCGCGGTTTTAAACGGCGAGGTGCGCAGCGTCAATATCAATTCACAAAAGCGGATTATGGACATCCATACCGCGTTTTCCCAGCCGGTCGGGCGCGGCGTGCTGTTCGACGCGGAACGCGCGCTGCAAAAATCCGACCTGGCGCTTCAAATCGTACATATCCACCCGACGTTCCCGCGGGGCGCGTTTACGCCGGAATATTATCCGGACCTGGTGCTCCAGCTCAAACGGCTCATTCCGAGCTTGAACGGCACGGTCGCCGATTCCGGCTGTACGGTAAACGGTAATGTGCTGACCGTTCATTTAAAGCACGGAGGCGCTGCGATATTAAAGAGTAAGGGCTTTGACCGTGAGCTGCAAAAATTGATAGAAAAGGAGTTCGGCCAGAGCTTCCAGATTGAGTTTGACGGCGTGCTGTCAATTGACGCGGATTCCAGCGCGTACATAGAAAAACAGCAGAATGTTCAGGAGAAGCAGCGCAGGGAAAAAGCAGTTATCGAAATGGAGGATTATGAGTCCTCTATGGAAGAGGCTGTCGAAAGCAAGCAGCAGCGCAAGCAAAGCGCGGCGCAGGCGATTGAAATACGCCGGGACGAATACCTTTACCCGCAAATCCTGCCGCAGACGGTAAAGCCTCTTTACGGCAGCGTCATCAAGGGTAAAACCATGCCCATCAAGACGCTCGCGCCCGACACGGGCAGGGTCGTCATCTGGGGCGATATTTTCCTGATGGATAAGCGCGTAACGCGCGACGGCAGCAAAAACATCATCTCCATCGGTATTACAGACTACACCGGTTCCATGAACCTGAAAATCATAGACGACATCAAAAATTGTAAGGTGCTCGATTCGCTGAAAAAGGGCTCTACCATCCTTGCGCGCGGCGAGCTCGAATACGACAGGTACGATAAGGACCTGTGCGTACGCGCGCGCAGCATCAGCACCGTTTCCAAAATGCAGGTGGTCGACAACGCGCCGAAAAAGCGCGTCGAGCTTCATCTGCATACGAACATGTCCTCCATGGACGCGGTAACCTCCGCGTCGTCGCTCATCAGCCGCGCAGACAAATGGGGGCACCCTGCCATCGCGATTACCGACCACGGCGTCGCGCAGGCGTTCCCGGAGGCGATGGACACGATAGAGGCCATCAACCGGGACAACGAGCACATGAAGGTCATCTACGGCACGGAGGCCTATTTCATCAACGATATGATTTCCTCGCTCGAAGGGAAACGCGATATGCCGTTCGACGGCGAGTTTATCTGCTTCGATACCGAAACCACGGGCCTGAGCGCAAAAAAGGACAGGATGACGGAAATCGGCGCCGTTAAAATCAAAAACGGCGAGATTACAGGCACATTCAATACGTTTGTAAACCCCGGAATGCCCATTCCCGCAAAAATTACCCAGCTTACGGGCATTACCGACGATATGGTAAAAGACGCGCCCAAGGAAGCGCAGGCGCTTCAAGATTTTTACGATTTCTGCGGCGGGGCCGACGCGGTACTCGTTGCGCACAACGCGCCGTTCGATATGGGCTTTGTCGGCGCCGCGGCGGAGCGCTGCGGCATGGAAAATAAATTTACCTCAATCGACACGGTAGCAATCTGCCGCGCGGTTTTAAAGGATATTAAGAACTGTAAGCTCGACACGGTCGCGAAATATATGCGCCTTGGGGAGTTCAACCACCACAGGGCGTGCGACGACGCGGAGATGCTCTCAAAAATCTTCCTGAACCTGCTCATGCGCTTAAAGGAAGATTATGGTTTAAAGTCCGTGCAGGAGATCAATACTAAAATCAACGGCGCGGACTTTCGCAAGCTTGCCCCATACCACCAGATTATTCTCGTTAAGAACCAAACGGGGCTGAAAAACCTTTATAAGCTGGTATCCATGGCGCACCTCAATTACTTCTATAAAAAGCCGCGTATTCCCAAAACGGAGCTCATAAAGCACCGCGAAGGGCTGCTTATCGGCAGCGCCTGCGAGGCGGGTGAGCTGTTCCGTGCGATTATCGCGGGCAAGCCGTGGGGCGAGCTCAAGGAAATCGCAGCCTTTTACGATTACCTGGAAATCCAGCCGATTGGCAACAACATGTTCATGCTGCACAACGGCACGGTGAAATCGGTACAGGAGCTTGAGGAGTTCAATAAAACGGTCGTGAAGCTCGGGGACGAGCTTCAAAAACCTGTCGTCGCCACCTGCGACGTGCACTTTATGGACCCGCAGGACTCAGACTACCGCAAAATCCTTATGGCGGGGCAGGGCTTTACCGACGCGGACAACCAGCCGCCGCTTTACCTGCGCACTACGGCTGAAATGCTTGAGGAATTCAAATACCTTGGGGAAGAAAAGGCCTACGAGGTCGTCGTAGAAAATACGAATAAAATCGCCGATATGATTGAGCCTGTCCGCCCAATCCCCAAGGGTGTGTTCCCGCCGTTCATTGAGGGCGCGCAGGAGCAGCTTATCGATATTACCTGGAAGCGCGCGAAGGAAAAGTACGGCGACCCGCTTCCGCAGATAGTCAAAGACAGGCTCGACAGGGAGCTCGGCTCCATCACGAAATACGGCTTCTCCGTTTTGTACATGACGGCGCAGAAGCTTGTGGCGGACAGCGAGGCGCACGGCTACCTCGTCGGCTCGCGCGGCAGCGTCGGCTCGTCGTTCGTCGCGACGATGTCCGGCATATCGGAGGTCAACCCCCTGTGCCCGCACTACATCTGCCCCAAATGCAAGCACAGCGAATTTATTACAGACGGCAGCTACGGCTCTGGCTTTGACCTGCCGCCGAAGAACTGCCCGGACTGCGGTGGGGAAATGGAGCGAGACGGGCATGAAATCCCGTTTGAAACATTTCTGGGATTTGAGGGCGACAAAACGCCCGACATCGACCTCAACTTCAGCGGCGAATACCAGTCCTTCTCCCACCGCTACACGGAAGAGCTGTTCGGCAAGGACAACGTTTTCAAGGCCGGTACCATAGCGACCGTCGCGGATAAAACGGCCATCGGCTTTGTCAAAAAGTACGCCGAGGAAAAGGGCATGATTTTAAACAAGGCCGAGGAGCTGCGCCTGGCAGAGGGCTGCACCGGAGTCAAGCGTACGACAGGCCAGCATCCGGGCGGCATGGTCGTCGTTCCAAAGGGGATGGAGGTTTACGATTTCTGCCCTGTCCAGCACCCGGCGAATGACCAGAAATCAGATAATATCACAACACACTTTGATTTCCACTCAATTCATGATACAATATGTAAGCTTGATGAGCTCGGCCATGATGTGCCGACCATCTATCATTACCTGGAGGAATTCACGGGCGTTTCCGTTATGGAGGTTTCCATGAGCGACCCGGACGTCATGTCCCTGTTTACCTCCACCAAGGCGCTCGGCGTGGAGCCCTCGGACATCGATTCCCAGACGGGCACGTTTTCCCTGCCGGAGGTCGGTACGAGCTTTGTCCGCCAGATGCTCATAGAATCCCAGCCCAAAACGTTTTCAGACCTTTTGCAGATTTCCGGATTGTCCCACGGCACGGACGTATGGATAGGAAACGCCGCCGACTTAATCAAGAAGGGCACCTGCACAATCGCGGAGGTTATCGGTACGCGTGACAGCATCATGACTTACCTGCTGCATAAGGGCCTTGAGCCGAAGATGGCGTTTAAGATAATGGAAATCGTCCGTAAGGGTAAGGCGACAAAGCTGCTCACAGAGGAGCATATAAACGCGATGAAGGAGCATAATGTGCCGCCATGGTATATTGACTCCTGTATGAAAATCAAGTACATGTTCCCGAAGGCGCACGCCGCGGCCTATATGATTTCCACGCTCCGGCTCGGCTGGTACAAGGTGCACCGCCCGGCGGAATATTACGCGGCTTACTTTACGGTGCGCGGCGAAGGCTTTGACGCGGCGACCGTGCTCGGCGGTAAAGAATCGGTCGTGCAAAAGATGACGATGATTAAGCAGAAGGGCTATGAGGCGACCGCAAAGGACAACGCGGAATACGCCGCGCTGCAAATCATCAACGAAATGCTCGCGCGCGGCATAGAAGTGCTGCCCATTAACATATATAAATCTAAAGCGAAGATGTTCAAGCTCGAGGACGGGAAAATCCGCCTGCCGTTTTCTTCCATGCCGGGCGTCGGAGACGCCGCCGCGGAAAGCCTTGAAGCGGGCGGGCAAAAGGGAGAATACCTCTCCATCGAGGATTTACAGCTTCGTACCAAGGTATCTAAATCAGTCATAGAAACACTGGGCGTGGTCGGCGCGTTGGAAGGTCTGCCGGAAAGCAGCCAGATGTCTCTGTTCTGATTTATAAGTAGAAGGGCTCCCTGTGAAAAGGAGGAAAAAGATTGGAACCAAAAAGATTTAAAAGCTATCTCGGGCTTATCGCCTTCACGGTCATACTGCTGTTCGTCATGCTCAATTTCGGTGTTGTTTGGAGCCTTTTGGGCCTTGTCACCAACGTCGTCATGCCTTTTTTCGTCGGCTTTATTATCGCGTACCTGATTAACATGCCGTATGTGTTTTTTGCCGATAAGGCGTATAAGGGGCTCGATAACAGGGGAAGGTTTCTCAAAAAAATGAGAAAGCCGCTGGCGCTTGTTACGGCGTATATCATCGTGTTCGGCGTAATTGCCTTTTTGGTAGTTATCCTGATTCCGCAGCTTACGGACAGCGTCAACCAGCTCGTCAAGAATTTCTCCGGGTACGCCCAGAGCTTCCAGAAGTTTTTGACCGATTTCCTGGGCAACTATTTCGGTATCAAGCTCGACAACGACAGCGACATCATGAATTTCATCAACAATTTGGTGAAAACCGTCACGGGCGGGGAGCTCAATACCCTGCTGAAGAACCTGGCGTCCACAATCGCGCCGAGTGTATTCGACATCACAAAGAACTTTACCACCTCTGTAATCAACCTCGGCATGGGCATCATCGTGTCCGTCTACTTTATGGGCTGTAAGGATAAGCTTATTTTCCAGACGAAAAAGCTCTGCTACGCTTACCTTCCGAAAAGGATTGTGCCGAAGGTCATGGAAATCGGCGATTTGTCGAACAACATATTCGGTAAGTTCGTTTACGGAAAAATACTCGATTCCCTGATTATCGGCGTGCTCTGCTTCATCGTCATGTCTATCTGCGGGTTCGATTACCCGCCGCTTATCAGTGTGATTATCGGCGTGACGAACGTAATCCCCGTGTTCGGCCCGTTTATCGGCGCAATCCCCAGCATATTTATTATGCTGATGATTGACCCGATTGAAGCCGTCTGGTTTACCGTCTTTATATTGATTCTCCAGCAAATCGACGGCAACCTAATCGGCCCCAAGATTTTAGGCAACTCCATCGGCATTTCCGGCTTCTGGATAATGGCGAGCGTTATCATAGGCGGCGGGCTGTTCGGCTTCTTCGGCATGCTGCTTGCCGTGCCGCTGTTCTCCACGTTCTATGTCCTGCTCGGCAGGGCGGTCAACCGCCGCCTTGTAAAAAACGGGCACGCGCAGGAATTTGCAGACCCGCCGAATACCGATATTATTCAGCAAAAGATGCCTAAGGACCCGCGCTTTAATAAAGACAGGAGCAGGGTCATACGGGTCAAAACGAAATTCAACTTCAATAAAAAGAAAAAATAGCCGGTATGTCCGGTTTTGTAGAAGTTTCATAGAAAACAGGGCGGTCGGCGCCCTGTTTTCTTGTTGACAAGAGAATTTTACCATGTTATTATATTAGCACGCTAAAGTGAAGCGCGAATAAGACGCACGCCTGCTGTAAGTAAAGAGGGATGATATGAAGAATTATTATAAAATTACGCCGGAGGGCACACGCGACTATTTATTTGAGGAATGCACCGCTATCAATAAAGTAAGCCGGATTATTACGGACGTGTTCCGCTCCAAGGGCTACCACGAGGCGCTGACCCCGGGACTAGAGTTCTTTGACGCGTTTACGCGCGGCAGCAGCGGTATCCAGCAGGAGGACATGTATAAGCTCAGCGACAACAAGGGCAGGCTTTTGGTGCTGCGCCCCGATTTGACCGTTCCGATTGCGCGCATGGCGGCGACCCGCCTGCAAAAAGAAACGCGGCCCATCCGCCTTTTCTACAGCCAGACGGTATACCGCAACAATCCGGCGCTTACCGGGCGCAGCAACGAGGTGCGCCAGGCGGGAATCGAGCTGATTGGTGCCGGAGGAAAACGCGCCGATTTGGAGGTCATCGTCACGGCTATCGAGGCGCTGCAGAAGATTGTGCCCGACTTCCGCATTGAGCTGGGGCACGCGGGCTTTTTCAAATCCCTCGCGCAGCAGCTTCCGGTCAACGATATTGTGCGGGAGGAAATCCGCCTGTCTATCGAATCGAAAAACTATTCCGCGCTCGACACCATTCTCGACGGCCTGGAGCAGACAAGTACGGTCGCGGCTATCCGGCGGCTGCCGCGCCTGTTCGGCGGGGAAGAGATATTGTCCGAAGCCTCCGAGCTGTTCGAGGGCACGCAGGCACAGCAGGCGCTCTCTGATTTAAAGGAGCTTTACCACAGCCTTTCGCACCTGTGCATGGGCGGCCGGCTGATTATCGATTTGGGTCTTGTCCAGCGCAACGACTATTACAGCGACATGGTGTTCAGCGGCTATGTGGAGGGCAGCGGGGACGCGGTGCTCATCGGCGGCCGTTATGATAAGCTGTTCGACACGTTCGACATGCCTATGCCCGCGGCGGGCTTTGGCATCAATGTGGACGCATTGTCAAAAATATTGCTTCAAAAGGGCGCGGTGGAGCAGAACAAAGCGCCTGATGTACTCGTCCATGCGGATGACGGCTACGAGATGGCGGCAATCAACCAGTCGCGCTTCTATACACTGAGCGGCCTTACCTGTGAGTACAGTGTTTTTACCACGCGGGAAGAAGCGCTTTCCTACGCAAGGCGGCGCTCAATTGCGAAGGTTTGCTTTGTAAGCGAAGAGCATGAAACAATCGATTTATAACATACCTGCAAAAGACGGGAGACAATCATTATGAAACCACTTAGAATCGCGCTGACAAAGGGACGCCTGGAAAAAGACACGGTCGCGCTGCTCGAGCAGCTCGGCTACGACTGCGGCGCCCTGCGCAATAAGGGGAGAAGGCTCATCCTTCCGGTCGGAAACGGCGAAATCGAGGCCGTGCTCGCAAAAGCGGCCGACGTTATTACATATGTGGAGCACGGCGTCTGTGATTTGGGCGTCGTCGGCAAGGACACGATTTTAGAAAACGGCACCGCGTTTTTCGAGCTGCTCGATTTGGGATTTGGAAAATGCCGGTTCGCGCTCGCGGGCAAAAGGGGCAGCGATTTCTTTTCTGGCTACAATTCCAAGATAATCGCCACCAAATACCCGAACGTCGCGCGCAATTACTTTGAAAACAAGGGCATGGACATCCGTTTCATCAAAATAGAAGGCAGCGTGGAGCTTGCTCCCCTGCTCGGGCTTTCAGACGCAATCGTCGATATTGTAGAGACAGGCTCAACACTCAAAGAAAACGGGCTGGAGGTCATAGAGGATATTACCCCCGTTTCGGCAAGGCTGATTGCAAACAATGCAAGCTTAAAGCTTAGAAAGCGCGAAATCGAAGCGCTGGTAGATAAAATGGAACGTGCAATTACAGAAAAAAGGGCTGATTAATATGATACCAATCGTAAAAGCGGACGGAACAGCCGAACGGCGGTTTATAAACGAGCTCAAGGCGCGCTGCGAAAGCAACGACCGCGATGTAACGGCGGCAGTTTCTGAAATCATAGAAAACGTGCGTTTAAACGGCGATAAGGCTGTACGGGCATATACGGAAAGGTTCGACGGCAAAGCGCCGGAGCACACGGAAATCACAAAGGAAGAAATCGACGCGCTTTCGGCAAAATGCAGCCCCGCCTTTTTACAGGCGGCAGAGAAGGCGTGCGTAAATATCAGGGACTTCCACCAGCGCCAGCTCCAGCAAAGCTGGATGACGTCAAAGCCGGACGGCGTAATGATGGGGCAGAGGGTGCGGGGCCTGAAGCGCGTCGGCATTTACGTGCCGGGCGGCACTGCGGCGTATCCGTCGTCGGTGCTCATGAACGCCATCCCCGCGAAAATTGCCGGCGTGGAAGAGATTATCATGGCCACGCCGCCGCAGAAGGACGGCACGCCGAACCCCGACATTATGGCGGCGGCAAAGGCCGCGGGCGTAGACCGCGTATTCATGATGGGCGGCGCGCAGGCTGTCGCGGCGCTCGCTTATGGTACGGAAACCGTACCGAAGGTCGATAAAATCGTCGGCCCAGGCAATATTTTTGTCGCGACGGCGAAAAAGCTTCTGTACGGCACGGTAGACATTGACATGATAGCGGGGCCGAGCGAAATTTTAATTATTGCGGACAAAACGGCGAACCCTGCGTTTTTGGCGGCCGATTTAATGTCCCAGGCGGAGCACGACGTGCTCGCGTCCTCTATCCTGCTTACCGACTGCGAGGAGCTTGCGATTGCAGTCAGGGAAGAGCTTGCAAAACAGGTGCAGGCGCTTTCTAGGAAGGAAATCATTGAAAAATCCCTGAGCGGCTACGGCGCGGTTATCGTCTGTAAAAGCCTTGACGACGCAGTGAGCTTTGCAAACGAGCTTGCGCCGGAGCATTTGGAGGTCTGCACGGAAAACCCGATGGAATATATCGGCAGGCTCGACAACGCGGGCTCTGTATTTTTGGGGCACTATTCACCCGAGCCGCTCGGCGACTACTTTGCGGGCCCGAACCATGTGCTGCCGACCTCCGGTACGGCGCGCTTCTTCTCGCCTCTTTCGGTCGACAGCTTTATCAAAAAATCAAGCTTTATTTACTATACGGAAAGCGCGCTCAAAGAAGCGGCGCAGGAAATCGTCACGCTTGCGGACACAGAGGGCCTGACCGCCCACGCGAACTCCATCAAGGTGCGTTTCGGTATGAAATAAGAAGGGATGGACTCCCATGTATACACTCAACGATAAAATCAGCGGACTTGTACCGTACGAGCCGATTTCAGGCACATACAAAATCCGGCTCGACGCGAATGAATCCTGCTTTAACCTTCCAGTTGATATTATGGAGCAGCTCCATACGGCGCTCGATTCTATCGATTTCAACCGCTACCCCGACCCAAACGCACAGGAGCTGTGCGCGGCGTTTGCGGGCTACTACGGCATCGATGCGGCCTGCGTTACGGCGGGCAACGGCTCCGACGAGTTGATTTCTATTATCATGAACGCGTTTTTAATGAAGGGCGACACGCTCGTTACTGTCGAGCCCGATTTTTCCATGTACCGCTTTTACGCGTCTCTGTCAGAAATAAACTGCGTGGGGATACAAAAGGCAGACAGCCTTACAATCGATGTCGAGGAGGTTATCCGCACCATTCAGAAAACGGGCGCGCGGGCGGTTATCTTTTCAAACCCCTGCAACCCGACCTCCAAGGCGCTATGCTTTGACGAGGTGCGAAAGCTTCTCAAAGGCACGGACGCGCTCGTTGTGCTCGACGAGGCTTACATGGATTTCTGGGAACAGTCCCTGCTTCACGAAGTGAACGCGTACGATAACCTGTTAATCCTGCGTACCGCGTCTAAGGCAGTGGGTGCCGCTGCGCTGCGGCTGGGCTTTGCGGTATCGAACCCCGTCGTTACACGCGCGCTCAAAGCGGTCAAATCGCCCTATAACGTCAATTCGTTTTCCCAGGCGGCCGGCGCGGCGCTTTACAAAAACAGGGATTATTTGTCGAATGTAAAAAAAACGATTGTAACCCTGCGAAAAGCCCTGTATAATAGCCTTGCGGGGCTTGTACAGGATTTTCCAGATAAGCTTTCGCTTGTAGACGGCAGCACAAACTTTGTGTTTATCAAAACGCCTTTTTCTAAGGAAATTTTTGAATATCTCCTGCAAAACGGCATAGCCGTCCGCCTGATGGGCGGATACCTGCGTGTAACAGCCGGCACGCGAGAAGAAAACGAGGCGTTTATCAAAACGCTGCGGGCATATTTTACCGGACAGCCTGCGTAAAATAAATTTAACCGTAAGGGGGCTTAACCGTGCGCAACGCGAGCATTGAGCGCAAAACGAAAGAAACTGAAATTTTCACCGCGCTGAACCTCGACGGCGGCTCCGTTTCCATAGAAACGGGCGTCGGCTTTTTCGACCACATGCTGACTGCCTTTGCCGTACACGGCGGGTTCGGCCTTACGGTCAAATGTAAGGGAGATTTGGAGGTCGACTGCCACCATACGGTCGAGGACGTAGGAATCGTTCTGGGCAGGGCGTTTTCACAGGCGCTCGGGGACAAATCCGGCATTGCGCGCTACGGTTCTTTTTTTATCCCGATGGACGAGGCGCTCGCCTTTTCCGCCGCCGACATCAGCGGCAGGCCGTTTCTCGTTTTCGATGCCGCTTTCCCGCAGGAAAGCTCCGGAAATTACGACTTTTGCATGACGGAAGAGTTTTTTCGCGCGCTTGCCTTTCACGCGGGGATTACGCTCCACGTCAAAGCGCCATACGGCAGGAACAGCCACCATATCGCGGAAGCCGCCTTCAAGGCGGCGGCGCATGCGCTGCAAATTGCCACACGCAAAACCCTGGAAGGTACGTCCCTTTCGACCAAGGGGCTTCTCGACTGAATATCGAATAAAACGTATAAAGCGCGCGGCGCCGTAATGCGGCAATTGAGCGCCGTGTTGTTATAGAATAGATTTGGGAGGAATGCATTATGTTCGTCATACCTGCAATCGACATAAAAGACGGCAACTGCGTACGGCTGATGATGGGCGATTACGCCACAGCGCACAAGGTCGCTGAAGACCCTGTCGCCACAGCGCGGGATTTTTATAACCAGGGGGCCGCCTGGCTCCATATGGTAGACCTCGACGGCGCAAAGGACGGCAGGCGCGTCAATGAAGAAACCATTTTGAAGGTACGCGGCGCCGTAACGATGAAAATTGAGGTCGGCGGCGGCATACGTGATTTGGAAGCGGTGGAGTTTTACCTGAAAAACGGAATCGACCGCGTGATTTTGGGCTCCGCGGCGGTGAAAAATCCGGCGTTTGTCAAAGAGGCCGTAAGAAAATACGGCGAGCGCGTTGCCGTGGGCATCGACGCGAAGGACGGCATCGTCCGCGCGGAGGGCTGGACGGACGACGCTGAGGTCGGTTTTGTCGAGCTTGCAAAGCGTATGGAAAATATCGGCGTAAGCAAGATTATTTTTACCGACATTTCAAAGGACGGCATGCTTTCGGGGCCGAACCTAAACCAGCTCGACGAGCTGAAGACTGCCGTATCCTGCGACATTATCGCAAGCGGCGGCGTCGGTAACCTAAAGGACATTATCAATCTCGCGGAGCTCGACATTTACGGCGCAATTGCGGGCAAGGCCGTATATACGGGCGATCTCGACCTGCGCGCGGCAATCGAGGTCGGCAAACGCGCCGACGCGGATTGAATACAGGGAGAAACATACATGGAAATAAATTTTGATAAGTTTTTTCAGAAAAGCGAGTTGATTCCGGCGGTTATCCAGGAAAAATCGACGGGAGAGGTGCTGATGCTGGCCTATATGAGCCGGGAGTCGATGCAGAAGACCTTCGAGACCGGCTATACCTGGTTTTACAGCCGTTCAAGGCAGGAGCTCTGGAACAAGGGCGCGACCTCCGGCCACCTGCAAAAGGTGCTGGATATTTACGGCGACTGCGACGACGATACCCTTTTGATTACGGTCGAGCAGACGGGCAGTGCCTGCCATACGGGGAACCACTCCTGTTTTTACACGAAACTAAAGTGAAATACACATAAAAAGCGAGGAACGCCAAATGTACGAAAATGTGCTTTACGACCTTTACAATACGGTAGTTGAAAGAAAGGAGCACCCCGCCGAGGGCTCTTATACCTGCTACCTGTTCGAGAAGGGTACCGATAAAATCCTGAAAAAATGCGGGGAAGAATGCTCAGAAACCATTATCGCCGCGAAGAATGGGGACAACAAGGAAACGGTTCTGGAAATCTCTGATTTGCTTTACCATCTGACAGTCCTGATGGTTGACCAGGGGATAAAAATCGACGAGGTTCTCGCGGAGCTTGACAAAAGGAGTAATAAGTCGGGGAATCTTAAAACCTTTCATCAGGTGGATAAAAATACCTGAGATTTGATTTTGTACAACTTTTATATAATTTTTAACGCATTTTAACCAATCGTACAAATCGGTTAAAATGCGCTTATTTTTATTGAATATTAAAAAAATTTAGTATATAATGATATGCGTTGAAATTCAACAAAAATTTATTGGAGGTTATCAAGATGTTCAAGAAATCGGCAATCAGTGTACTTCTTGCAGTCATGATGCTTGTAAGCTGTATCGTTGTACCTACAGCGTCAGCGGCTGCGCCGACGGAAGACACGACGGCTGCACAGGCTGACAACGCGGCTGCCTACAAATTGGCGTCGAATGTACAGGACGGCAATATTCTGCATGCGTTCAACTGGCATTTTAACGATGTCGACCGCTATATGAAGGATATTGCTGACGCAGGCTTTACAAGCGTTCAGGTTTCGCCTGTACAGGGCAGCAAACCGACCATCAACGTCGCGTCCTATGCGTGCGACTGGTGGGCGCTCTACCAGCCAATCAATTTTGAGATTGGCAATGTGCTCGGAACAAAGAAGGATTTTGAAAATATGTGCGATACGGCAAAAAAATACGGCGTTAAAATTATCGTCGATATTGTCGCAAACCACATGGCTCAGTCCGATACGGGCGGAGACGGCAAAAGACATCCCGCGGTTATCGATGATTTGCGCACGGACGCGGACTGCTGGCATAATGTAAACGGCGCGGTATCCGACGCAAACCGTTATTACATGACACAGAGAAGGTTAAGCGGCCTTCCGGACCTCAACACAGGAAACGAAAAGGTTCAGGATTATGTTAAGAGCCTCCTCAAGGAATGCCTCGACCTCGGCGCAGACGGCTTCCGTTTTGACGCGGCGAAGCATATCGAGCTGCCTACCGACAAAGCATATAACGGCGTCGAGTATGCAAGCGATTTCTGGCCGAACATTACAAATTATGCAAAGAGCATTAAGCCCGACGTATACATTTACGGTGAAATTCTTGCCCCGTATGCTACAGACACAGAAAACTACACAAAGTACATCAACTTGACCGACAGCTCCTACGGCAACCGTGTACGCAGCACGGCCAAGGGCACGTCTGCCGGCAATATCGGTACATATTCCGTTACAACGACCACGCCTGACAACCTCGTAACGTGGATTGAGTCGCACGACAACTACATTTCAGGCGGCACAAATACCATGACAGACCAGCAGCTTCTGCTCGGCTGGGGTATTATCGGCGCCAGAAAAGGCTCCACGGCGCTTTACCTCGTCCGCCCGGAGCATGGAACGCTCGGCATGTCTAACGGCGCCAAGACCATCGCTTATGACGAACTGATGGGCGGCCCCGGCGACCTGCTCTGGCAGGACAAGACGGTTACCGAAATCAACAAATTCCGCAACGCGTTCGAAGGCCAGGACGAAACCGTCACTTCTGACGGCGGCCAGTTCTACGTCCAGCGCGGAACGGAAGGCATGGTTATCGTAAACCTCGCGGCAAGCGCCGCGGCCATCAACGCAAACGTAACCATGAAAAACGGCACCTACACCGACCAGGTAAGCGGCGGCCAGTTTACCGTTTCCGGCGGAAAGCTGACAGGTTCCGTTCCGGCAAAATCCGTTGCCGTTATCTATAACAAAACGTTTACGACCCCGACTGCGACGGTTGAGTTCGGCGGCAAAACAATTGACGGCGACAGCGCGCTTAATTTCGCGGGCGATACCGCGAAGGTGAAGCTTACGCTCAACGACGCGCAGAGCGGTACTTACTCCGTAAACGGCGCGGCGCCTGTTTCCTTCACAGGTACGAAGGAAATCACAATCGGCTCCGGCGCCGCGTTCGATACAAGAGTTCCCGTTACGGTCACCGCGACGAACGCCGCGGGTACGACGACGGAAACCTACCAATTCTTTAAGAAAGACCCGAACGCTAAAGTAGTCGCTTACTTCAATGCCGAAGGCAACGAAGACTGGGACAAAGACACCGGAATCTGGTGCTATGCAAAGGATGAAAACGGTAAGGAGCTTGCTGAATATCCTGGACTCAAAATGGAGCCGGTTCAGGGAACGACCTTCTACAAAGTAGAAATCCCCGGCGTTACAAAAGCAACTGTTAAATTCAACGAAGGCCCGGTAACGACCGGCCTCGACGGCAGGACGATTCCTCCGACCGTGCTTGATTACGGCCCGGCGACGGTTCCCGCAAACAGGGAAGCGGGCGGCTTTGAAATCATCGGCACGATGGCCTGGACAGACGGCGCATGGCGCGACCTGAGCCAAAATGAGCTGCCGAAACCCGACCCGTCCGCATGCCCCAAATATGCTTTGGGCGACGCTGACGGTAACGGAAAGCTGGAAATTGCGGACTGCATCACCATGCAGAAAGCAATCGCTAAGGTACTTGTCCTCACTGAGGATGGGAAGAAGGCCGCCGACATCGACGCGAACGGTACGGTCAACATTCAGGATGTCATCTGGCTTCAGAAATATCATGCGAAGATGGAAGTACCATATGAAATTGGAAAACCTGTCGTTGACCCTGAAGAACCCACCGAATACACCATCTACTTTAACAACAAAGACCTGGGCTGGAAGGAAGTCTATGTCCATTGCTTTAAGAGCGTGGGCGGCTTGATTACCGAATGGCCTGGCATCAAGATGGAAAAAGTGGAAAGCGAAGACGGGAAGATGTATAAGGCTGTCATTCCTGTTGAGGGAGACGTGCTTATCTTCAATAACAATGACGACCCGGACGGCAAGGCGCAGACGAGCGACATTACCGTCACGCCTGAGCATTACGGAAAGATGGTTACAGCCGCTAAGGACACAAACGGGGAGTACGGTATTTGGACGGAGCCCGGAGAGTACCCGAATTACCAAAAACCGAAAATATACTTTGAGAACACGCTTGGCTGGACCAAAGCAAACTGCTATATGTACGATTCCAACGACAATAAAAATAAGCCGTGGCCGGGTCAAAAAATGACGCTTGAAGGCACGAACGCCGCGGGCAACAAGGTTTATTCGCTGGAGTACGACGACGGCGTGTTCAGCACCGTTATCTTTAACAATGGAACCAAGCAGTCGATGAATCTCGCGCTTGAGGAACCGAACATGATTTACACCCCAGTCGGCACAAATAACGGTTTCAACTGCACGAAAAAGCCATATACGGGACTAAACTGACGTTACAATCGGGTTTCGTTATTATGACGAATACCAAAAAACAACAGTGATTATTTTGGGGCCGCGCACTTTTGCGCGGCCCTTTCTTCGCGGAAACTGTAAATTTCTATTTTTGGATTCTGTACAAATTAACGGGAAAAAAATAGCCGTTAAAACCCTAAAATTAATGTAATGGATTACAATTTGGCTTTTGTTTGTTGAATAGAGACAAGAAAAGGATGGCAGATATAGGCATTCCTACAAATCGACCTATAAAAATGCCTATTTCCTTTTTGTTTTATTGAAGTGAATTTGTATCTGATTTATAATTTAGATGCGTGGAATTACGCGGATTTCAAATTTTTAGGAGGAATAATGGACATGAAATTGAGAAGATCCATTGTAAGCGTCCTGCTTACTGCGGCTATGCTGATGGGGTGCCTGATTATCCCGTCGCTGTCTGCCTCGGCGGCAGCCGATACGGCGGGGGGAACCGGAGCGCCGGTATCTGAAGCGGCGTCTGCCGCGGGCAACGCCGCCGCTTACAATCTTCCGTCCAATGTACAGGACGGAAACATTTTCCAGGCGTTTACCTGGCGCTTTACCGATATTTCCAAATATATGAAGGAAATTGCCGCCCAGGGCTTCGGCAGCGTACAGGTCTCGCCTGTGCAGCCCACTGCCTTTAAGGCGGACGGCGACAACGCGGCGTCATATATGATAGACTGGTGGAAGTATTACCAGCCCGTCGACTTCAAGCTCGGCAACGGCCTGGGCACGAAGGAAGATTTTAAAGAAATGTGTGAGGTAGCCGAATCCTACGGCGTCAAGGTAATTGTCGACATCGTGGCAAACCACATGGCGCAGAGGGATACCGGCGCGTCTTATTCCAAAAACCTGCAGATTCCCGAAGATTTGCGTCTCGATTCGAGCGCGTGGCACGTCGTTAATTCCAATGTCAACGACAACACCAGAAACGATATGACGCAGAAATCGCTCGGCGGCCTTCCCGACCTCAATACGGGAAGCACGAAGGTGCAGAATTATGTCAAGAGCCTGCTCAAGGAATGCCTCGACAGCGGCGCGGACGGCTTCCGTTTTGATGCTGCGAAGCATATCGAGCTGCCCTCCGACAGTCCGTCCAGTAACTTCTGGCCGAATATTACAAGCTATATCAAGAGCATCAAGCCCGACGCTTACATATACGGCGAGATACTGAAACCCTGCAAGACGAACGATTATTCAAAATATATCAAGATGACCGACAGTCAGCTCGGCGCAAATGTCAGGAGCGCCATTACCTCCGGCAACGCAAGCTCCGGTGTCGTCAACTACAGCGCGGAAGGCGCTTCCGCAAAAGACATCGTCGCGTGGGTAGAATCCCACGATAATTTTTGCGACGGCTCCTCTACGAAGCTTACCCACCAGCAGCTCCTGCTCGGCTGGGGAATCATCGGCGCGCGTAAGGACTCCACCTCACTGTGGTTCTGCCGCCCGGAGCATGAGCAGCTCGAAAGCGCGGGCTTTATTAAATACGACGAAATGATAGGCGGCCCGGGCAATACGCTCTGGCAGGACAAAACAGTTGCCGCGGTCAACCAGTTCCGCAACAATTTCGCGGGCCAGTCGGAAAAGGTTACGGCTTCCGGCAGCCAGTTCTATGTACAGCGCGGCACGTCCGGCATGGTAATCGTCAACCTCGGCGGCTCCAACGCTTCCATTAACTTTACGTCCACCATGGCGAACGGCACCTATAAAGACCAGGTGAGCGGCGGTACGTTTACTGTTTCCGGCGGCAGGCTGACAGGCTCTGTTCCGGCGAAATCCGTCGCTGTCATCTACAACAAGACGAACACGACTCCGGTTACGAACGTTTCCTTAAACGGCAAAAAGGTCACTTCCGACAAGACGACCTACACTGGTAACTCGACCGGCTATTATACGAACAACTATAACTTTACCTCCGAAACCGCGACGCTTTCGCTATCCCTGCAGGACGCTAAGTCCGGCACCTACTCGGTAAGCGGCGGCAAGCCCGTTTCCTTTACCGGCTCTACGAGCGTCGTAATTGGCAAAAACGTCAAATCCAACACCTCGGTTACGGTCAAGGTTACAGCGACCGACGGGACGAGGACGACGGAAGAAACCTATGTATTTGTCAAAAAGCTTTCGAGCGACAAGCTCACGGTTTACTTTGACGCAACCGGATATGAAACGTGGGCAGAATATTACTGCTTTGTCAAAACCTCAGGCGGTTCCGCCGTTAAGGCATACCCCGGTTTTGAGATGACAAAGGTTTCCGGCAACATTTATAAGGCGGAGCTTACGGGTGTTTCCGGCTCTGCTTATGTGAAATTCAACGAAGGCCATGTTAAAACCGGCCTTGACGGAAGAACGGTTCCGCCTACAGTCGTAAACTTCGGTTCGGCGGCGACGCCCGCGAACCGTGAAAAGGGCGGGTTCCTGCTCAACGGCTCGATGATTTGGCAGAACGGAGAATGGAAGGACTACGGCTACAGCACGGACGAAACTCCCGTCGACCCGTCCAACCCGACGAAGCCCACGGAAACCGACCCGACAAAGCCCACAGAAACAGACCCGACCAAACCGACCAATCCCGACCCGGGAACGAAATACATGCTGGGCGACGTGAACGGAGACGGCTATGTTAAGCTCGCCGACGTTCTTGAAATCCAGAAACACCTCGCATCCATGCTGGTTCTCAATGGCACCGCCTACGCGGCGGGCGACGTAAACGCCAACGGCAAGCTTGAAACGGCGGACGTCCTTGAAATCCAGAAATTCCTTGCGGGAATGGGTTCCCGGTATGACATCGGCAAATATGTCGGCGGCGGGGAGCTTCCCACGATTCCTACATCTACCGACCCGACGGAAAAACCGACCGTAACCCCCGGCGGCAGCATTACGCTCACGCTCAATAAGCCCGCAAGCTGGGGCAGCGACGTATATGCCTACCTCTTCAACGGCGGCGGCGGTAAAAACGCTGAATGGCCTGGTGAAGCGATGACGAAGTCGGGCAATACCTATACCATTACCGTCCCCGAGGACGCGGCTTACGATAAGGTCATCTTCTCTGACAGCCCATATGAAGCGGTTGACGGCACAGGCGCTCCTAAAATCGCGGTGCGCGTACAGACGGCGCAGCTCGCTGTAACTGAGGCTCCCTACACAATCGAAGAGGTCACGGTAACAGCCGGCAGCCTCAGCTTTACCCCGACGCACGTGTACCTTTATAATCCTGACCCGAACAGCTTTGCCGAAACGAACGTATGGCCCGGAATCGCCATTACAGGCAATTCCATTACGGTTCCAGCCGGCGTTTATACAAAAGCGATTTTCCACGACGGCACAAATCAGGAGGAATATGACGTGGAGGGCTCCACGCCGACTGACCCCACCAAACCGACCGACCCGGTAATTCCCGGTGATGATATTACGCTCACGCTCAATAAGCCCGCAAGCTGGGGGACAGACGTTTACGCCTATCTTTACGACGGCGAGACGAAGAACGCCGAATGGCCCGGCGAGCCGATGACGGCAAACGGAAACACGTATTCCATTACCGTTCCCAGTGGGCTGTATTCCTCCGTTATTTTTGTAGACAGCCCGGAAACAGGCACCGACCCGCAGGGCGCGCCGAAGGTTTCTGCGCGTATGCAGTCGGCTTCTATGGATGTCCAGAACGGAACGTACGACATCGCTATGACGACGGTTTCCGTACCCTCTGATTTGGGCTTTACGCCCACGCACGTCTATTGCTACAACCCCGGCCCGGAAAACTTTGCCGAGACGGGCGTGTGGCCCGGCCTTGCGCTGACAGGCGCGTCGATTGAAATTCCGGCTGGCGTCTATACGAAGGCAATTTTCAATGACAACGGCGCAAATGAAAAACCAGTCGATATTGAAGGCTCCACTCCTGGCCCGGGTCCTGGCCCCGGCCCCGGACCTGGACCGGAGGGTACAATTACCATCTATTTCTCCAACAGTGTAAACTGGGCCAATGTCTACCTGTATGCGTGGAGAGATTCCGACGAAAACAAAAACCATGAATGGCCGGGCGTAGAGCTTGTATCAGTAGGCAAGAACAGCTTTGGCGAGACGATTTATTCCGCTACCATCGATACAAGCGAGTTTGACCGCATCATTTTCAACAATGGGAACGGCGAACAGACGCAGGACATTGATTTGGCTGGCGTGACCAACAACACCGGCTTCTACTGCGACAAATCTTCCCAGAACAGCCAGGGCCACTATAAGTACGGCATGTACGAATTCGACCCATCCTATATTGTATAATCAGCGTTTGCTAAAAAGAGCCTTCCGTTTACGGAAGGCTCTTTTACTAATATTAAAAAAAGCGGACAGCATAGCTGTCCGCTTTGCGCGTTTCTTGACATTTTGTTTTCGTGCTTTTATACTCTTATAAGACCTCAGGCGTTCGCCAGGGCATTCTGGAACGGGGCGATGTCGGTTAAAAACTCTTTCGGCAAGTTTTCCTGCGTCTCAAGCGTAATCGGCTTGGTCATGTCGAGGCTTAAAATGCCCATAATGGAATGTGCGTCGATGATATAGTTATCGCATTTCAGGCTCATGGCATAGTTCAGATATTTGCTCGAAATGTTTACAAACTGCTTTGCCGCTTCCAAATTCGGAATTGCGATCGTTGTGCTGTACATTTTGATCTTCCCCCAACTATACAATTATATTTCGTCACTATAGTACCACTGTGCCCGCAGAAGGTCAATCCTAATATTCGACAAAAAAGATTTCGGTTACTTATAGCGTTTTCTTTTTCACACGCCCATTCATATTTTGTTCATAACAAACAAAGCAAATCTATATACTTTTCTGGAAAACGCAAAAAAGGAGAATTCCATGACTTACACCATACTTACCCTTGGCTGCAAGGTCAATCAATATGAATCGCAGGTTATGCACGAGGCGCTGCTCAAGGCAGGCCACACGCCTGTGGCGCTTACCGAAAGGCCGGAGCTGTGCGTCATCAATACCTGCACCGTCACATCGGTAAGCGACAGCAAAGCAATGAAGCTCCTACGGAGGACGCGGCGTGAAAACCCGGCCTGTGTTATCGTCCTGACGGGCTGTATGCCCCAGGCGTTCCCGGAGAGGAAGAACCAGTTCAGCGAGGCGGATATTGTCCTCGGCAATAAATGCAGGGGAGAGCTCCTTCCGGCAGTTGAAAAATTTTTGCAGACGCGAAGGCCGGTATTTCAAATCGAGCCGCATCAAAACGACACCTCTTTTGAAAGCATGTCGGTCCAGGCGTTCCATGAGCGCACACGGGCCTTTGTTAAAATAGAAGATGGCTGCAACCGCTTCTGCTCCTACTGCATCATACCGTACGCGCGCGGGCGCGTGCGCTCCAAGCCGCTTTCAGAGCTCAACAAAGAGCTCATGGAGCTTGCGGGAAAGGGCTACAGGGAGGTTGTGCTCGTCGGCATCAACCTTTCGGCTTTTGGGCAGGAATGGGGGCTTGATTTGGGCGACGCCGTCGAAGCCGCCTGCGCGGTTGATGGAATCGAGCGCGTGCGGCTCGGCTCGCTGGAGCCGGAACGAATGGACGAAGCGATGATTGCGCGCCTGGCTAAACAAAAAAAGCTGTGCCCGCAGTTCCATCTTTCGCTGCAAAGCGGCAGCGCGGGGACGCTGAAACGCATGAACCGCCACTATACGCCGGAGCAGTACCGCACAATCGTCCATAACCTGCGCGCGGCGTTTCCTAACGCGGCGATTACCACCGACATTATGGTCGGCTTCCCCGGAGAAACACAGGAGGAATTTGAGGAATCGCTGGCCTTTGCGCAGGAAATCGGCTTTGCAAAGGCACATGTGTTTTCTTATTCCCGCCGGCCCGGCACAAGGGCGGACAAAGAGCCGGACCAAATAAGCGCGGAAATAAAGGAACAGCGCTCCAGAGAAATGATAGCCCTGACAAACCGCACGCGGTTTGCTTTTTTAAATAAACAAACGGGCCTTGTGGAAGAGGTCTTGTTTGAAACGAAGCGAAACGGCGGGTTCTGTGAGGGATATACGAAAAACTACACGCCTGTTGTCCTGAAGACGCAGGACGACCTGTGCGGGCAGGCGCGCATGGTGCGCGTTACGGGCGCCGGACAGGACAAATGTACCTGCGAGCTGGTTCCCTAATCGGTTTCGATGATTTTCATGACATTCTCGATTTCCTTCTTCGTCTGGTCGTTTACCAGGTAGTCGTAGGAATAAAGCATAAACCCGTCCGCCTTGAGCTCGCGCCCATATTCGATTTCCTTTTGCAGTATATCCTGCGAGCCCTCCCAGGAGCCCTCGTCCGCGTCGCTGCCCGCCTTGTAGACGGCAAGGCCGATATAGAGCTTCACAGCGTCGTTTTTGACAAGCTGCCGCCACTCGTCCGCGGTGCTGTCGTAGGGCAGCAGCGGATGGTCGAAGCTTACATAAATCTGCGGGCAGATGTAATCGACATACCCCGCGGTCTTGCCCCAGGAATAAACGTCCGCGCCCATGCTGATGTCGTTGTCGATGTTGCCCTGCGGTGAAATGCCGAACACGGTATGGCTGCTCAAATTATGTACGGCGCTGTAAACGCCGGATACCAGCGCGTTGATGTTCGCCGTGCGCCATGCGTTCTGCGTAAGCGGCGTCGTATCTTTTCCAAGGCTATCCGTATAGGCGTCATACGAAGCCTTGTCGTAATCGACGTCGCTCGTCGGATAAAAATAATCGTCAAAGTGGATGCCGTCAACCGGATAATTTTTTACGATTTCCCCGACTGATTCAATGATGTATTTGCGTACCTCCGGGTAAGCGGGATTAAAGTATAAATCGCCGTCCCAGTCGAGCACATACCCGCTCTTGTCCTTATCGCTTTTCCATTTTGTGTAAGGGTTGTCGTCTGAAAGCTTTTTCGGCGTATCGCTCACCTTGATGCGCAGGGGATTAATCCACGCATGAAACTCTAGCCCGGCCTTGTGCGCGGCCTCCACCATATACGACAACGGGTCGTAGCCGGGGTCCTTGCCCTGCGTGCCCGTCAAAATATGCGACCATGGGTAATATTCCGACGGATACAGCGCGTCACCGAACGGGCGTACATGTACAATCAACGTATTCATATTGTGTTCTTTCGACGTTTTGATGATTTCATCAAATTTTTTCTCAAACGCCTCCTGCGAAGGGTTATCCTCAACACTCAGGGACATATACGGCACCCATACGGCCATCATCTCTCCTTCATGCTCTACATACGCGCTGTCCTCGTGCGACTTGTCCGTGCCGCTGGCGCCGCCGGAGTTTGTCCCGTTTACAGGCGCTGCGGGCGGATTCCCCCCGTTTTCGTTCATCAGCGTTACATAGGACGCGCCTACCGCGCAGAGAAGCAGCACGACGGCAATCACCATGGGGGCGTACCTGCGTTTTCCTTCTGACATAACATTCCTTCCTTTCCCTGGAGCCGTCCCGTGGAACAGGCTTGGTTTTCTAATCGCTTTCTTTTCATTTATAATAAAATTACGTTTGATTTATGCGAAAGGCGGGAAAGAAATGCCGCAAAATATCTGGTGGCTTCTTGCGGGCTACCTGCTTCTAATCAATATCATAGCCGCTGTGATAACGGCATTGGATAAAAACAAGGCGCAGCGCGGGCGCTGGCGTATTAAGGAAAGCACGCTGCTGCTCCTGTCTGCGCTCGGCGGCAGTATCGGCATGTACCTGACCATGCGCCTGATTCACCACAAAACGCGCAAGCTCAAATTTATGCTCGGCATCCCCGTGATTTTTTTCCTGGAAGCCGCCGCCGCGGCAGGCATCCTGTACCTTTCACAGAACGGGTGGGGACTGTAAGGTGGAAGATTCAAAACGATTAACATTTTCTGTTCCCGCGGAATTTGACGGCGCGATGCTCAAAGCCTTTCTGCGCCGCGGCTGCGGGCTTTCGTCCCGCTTGATGGTTTTGCTAAAGCAGACGGAAAACGGCATTTTACGAAACGGCAGGCACGCGCGTGTTATTGAGCCGGTGACGGCGGGCGATATGGTAACGCTTAGGCTTCCGGAGGAAAACTGCGCGGTAGAGCCGTTCGCTCTGCCTCTTGCTGTCGTATATGAGGACGCCCATCTTTTAGTCCTAAACAAGCCATCAGGCATGCCGGTACACCCGACCTCCTGCGGACATGAAATGGATACGCTTGCAAACGCCGTCTCGTTTTATATGAGGAGCAGGGGGGAAAGCTATGCGTTTCGTCCGCTTAACCGGCTCGATAAAAACACGACCGGGCTGGTACTTACGGCAAAGGAGCCATACAGCGCTTACCGCCTTAAAACCGGCGTGGAAAAGCGGTATACCGCCGTGTGCGAAGGTGTTTTTTCAGGCAGCGGCACGGTGGACGCGCCGATTCGCGTCAAAGAAGGGCATACGATTGAGCGCGAAGCGGGAAACGGCGGGCAGAGGGCTGTTACGCACTACAAAACGCTTGCGGGCCTTCATAACCATACGCTTGCGCAGTTTACGCTCGAGACAGGCAGAACGCACCAAATCCGCGTCCACATGGCTTATCTCGGCCACCCGCTCGCGGGGGATGATATGTATGGGGGAAGCACGAAATATATAGCTAGGCAGGCGCTCCACTGTGAGCGGATGTCCTTTCTGCATCCGGTAACCAGCAAAAAAATGGAGCTTTTCGCCTCCTTACCGGATGATATGGCGCGTTTCATCGAACAAATTTCCACAAAAACAATACAAAACGGGTAATGCAATTTGCAGGGCTCAATATTGCAAAAGAAGCATTCCTATGGTAAAATAGTACCAATTTAATCGAGAGAGGGAATCACGATGCAGGAAATCAAAGTGGAATTGACCAAGACACCGAAGGAAAAGCCTACGGACGAAAGCAAGCTCGGCTTCGGCAAAATATTCACCGACCATATGTTCCTGATGAACTATGACGAGGGACAGGGCTGGCACGACGCGCGGATTGTCCCCTACGGCCCGATTGCGCTCGACCCGGCCGCCATGTGCCTGCACTATGGGCAGGAGGTCTTTGAGGGGATGAAGGCCTATAAGACAAAAGAGGGCAAAACGCTTTTATTCCGCCCGGAAAAGAACATGGCAAGGCTCAATGTTTCAAACGAGAGGCTCTGTATTCCGCTGATTGACGAGGCGTTCTGCGTGGAAGCCGTTAAAAAGCTCGTAAAAATCGAAGAGGATTGGATTCCGACCGCCGAAGGCACGTCGCTCTACCTGCGCCCGTTCATTTTTGCGGTTGACCCGTTTATCGGCGTCCATCCGGCGAACCAGCTGATTTTCTGCATTATCTGTTCGCCTGTCGGCGCGTATTATCCCGAAGGGCTCGACCCGGTGCGCATTTATGTCGAGCAGAACTATGTCCGCGCGGTTCGCGGCGGCATGGGCTTTACTAAAACGGCAGGCAACTACGCCGCGTCCCTCAAGGCGCAGGACGAAAGCGAAAAACAGGGCTATACCCAGGTGCTCTGGCTTGACGGCGTGGAGCGTAAGTATATTGAAGAGGTCGGCACGATGAACGTGTTCTTCGTCATCGGCGACGAAATTATAACACCGGCGCTGCAGGGCTCTATCCTGTCCGGCATCACCCGTATGTCCTCCATCGAGCTGCTGCGCTCCTGGGGCTACAAGGTAACAGAACGCGCGCTTTCTATCGACGAGGTCGCAAAGGCCGCGGACGAGGGCAGGCTGAAGGAAGCGTTCGGCACCGGTACGGCAGCCGTAATCTCACCGATTGGCGAGCTCAAATGGGGCGATAAGGTCATGACGTTCAACGGCGGCAAAATCGGCGAAATTTCGCAGAAGCTTTATGATAACCTAACCGGGATACAGTGGGGAAGCGTAGCGGATACCCACGGCTGGACGGTTGAGGTATAAGCCTTTAAAAAATAGAATTACGCGTCAGCAAGCCGCATGCTCTTTCCATTTCTTACAACTTTGTCAGAATCAAAACAGATTACCGGAAAACGGTTAAATCATTTTGAACTTTCTGTGAAATCCGTTGTACTCCAGTCTCCGCTGTGTTATAATCAAGACGAACCGCAAGACACAGAAAGGAGATGAAAAATTAAGGAAATGAACAGTTCTATTTTGGTGGTCGATGATTTATCGTTCCCCAGAAAGCTCACGAAGAACGTGCTTGTTAACGCGGGTTTTACCGACACAGCCGAAGCCGCAAGCGCGCAGGAAGCGCTTGATTGCGTTCAAAACGAAGCCCCGACGCTCGTGCTTCTTGACGGTTCACTCCCCGGAAGCGAAGACCTCGCTTTACTTCGGAAGGTATTGCAGGCGTCGCCTGAGACAAAGGTCGTAATGGTCTACGCGCAAACGGAGGACATCCATAAGGAAGAAGCATTATCGATGGGCGCCAAGGGCTACATACTAAAGCCCTTCAACGAAGAGAAGCTGCTCACCGTCGTGAATCATGTTCTGGCGGGATAAACCATAAAACAATAAGGCCGGCAGTGCACCGCACTGCCGGTTCTTTTATACGTGTCATCATCACGATTTCCTTAAAAAATTTTTTGATATTATAAAGTGAAATACAACCATAAATCTGGGTTTGAGGGTAACAAAAATGAGAGTCGTTGAATATGGAAAAGAAAATCAAGACGTTATCATGCTTCTTCATGGCGGTGGTCTTGCCCCTTGGAATTATAAAGAAGAAGCAAAACTGCTGGAAGATAAATTTCATATTTTAGTGCCTGTATTGGATGGACACAGCGGAAGTGACCATGAATTTATCTCTATAGAAGAAAATGCCAGAAAACTAATACAGTACATAGATGAAGCCTATGGCGGCCAGGTTCTTTTCATCGGCGGACTTTCTCTTGGTGGTCAAATATTGGTTGAAATGTTGTCGCAGAGAGAGGCTGTCTGTAGGTTTGCCATAATAGAGAGCGCATTGGCTATGCCGATGAAAATAACGGCGTCACTTATAAAATCCTGCTTTCCTCTGTGTTATCCGTTGATTAAAAAGCGCTGGTTTGCAAAATTGCAGTTTAATTCCCTGCATATAAAGCAGCCGCTTTTTGAAGATTACTTCAAAGACAGCGCTAACATCGGGAAAGAAGACATGGTAGCTTTTTTGCGGGCAAATTCTGATTATAAAATTAAAAGTACGCTTTCCTCCTGCCAGTCAAAAACACTCGTATTAGCCGGCGGCAAGGAACAAAGAATCATGAAAAAATCCGCTGAGCTTATCAGCAAAAATATCAGTGATTCAACATTTGAAATTTTGCCGGGATACTGTCACGGAGACTTAAGCCTCAATCATTCCGAAAAATATACAGAAAAATTACTGCGTTTCATTGGTAAAATATAAGGTGATATTCCTGCTTCATCAAGCAGCCGCAATTTTGTCGGTATTCTATCTCATCCCAATGGTTTTTAAAATCGCTCACGGAACAAGAACAAAAAGAGAGCAGGGAATGTCAGACTTTCATTTTTACAGATTTAGTGGTATAATATATTATGTAAAATTTATGTTGCTTTACAACGTCCCGAAACTGGGCGGACAGGTTTTCCTGCCCACCCGTTTTTCGTTTCATAAGCATTGAAATATCTTGTTATAAGTTTTTACTGCTCTTATGGGCAAATTTGAAAGGGTGAAAGCTATGGTACATTTGGTTTACTGCGACAATACAGGAAAAAAGGGCGAAAAGGTCCTCGATAAAATTTTAAACGGGACAAAAACGATGGTTGTGCGGGGCGCAGCGGGCAGGAAAATTCCGCACAGCAGGGTCTTTGCCGGGGAAACGCTTTATTTTATGGAAAAGGGAACGGCAAAAATATCGGCGCGGGCGGTCGTCAAGAACGTGGAAAACTATGTAAAGCTTTCCGAAGAGGAAATTACAAACAAGCTGGAAGAAAACCAGCATAAGCTCAATTTATCTGACAAACAAAAGGTACGCTGGCATAAAAAATGCCTTTGCCTGGTGGAATTCGAGGATGTCCGCGAAATAGAGCCGCTCGATTTCGACCATCAGGGCAATATGGACGATTGGCTGATTATTGAGAAGATTGAAGACGTGGTGGTTGGGACGAGCATCCCATACGACTACAAGAATTCCAGGTTTTAAGGCGGTGGAGCTATGGCGATGTGGAAACCATGGCGCGGCTGCCATAAGTACAGCGAAGGCTGCAAATACTGCTATATCCACAAAGGCGACGCGAAAAGGGGCGTCGACACCGGCAGTATCGTAAAGCTCGACGGCTTCGACGCGCCTGTTAAACGGAACAAAAACGGCGAATACAGGATGAAGGGCGGCCAGCTCGTCTACCTGTGCTTTTCCACGGATTTTTTGATTGAAGAGGCCGACCCGTGGAGGGCGCAGTGCTGGGAGATGATAAAACAGCGCCCAGATTTGCGTTTCCTGTTTTTGACCAAACGGATTGAACGCTTTATGCGCTGCATACCGGACGACTGGAACGACGGGTATGAAAATGTAACGGTCGGCTGTACCGTGGAAAACCAGAAAAGGGCGGACGAAAGGCTCAAACTTTTTTCCACCCTGCCAATCAAGCATAAAAATATTATTTGCCAGCCGCTGCTTGAAGAAATCAACATAGAACCCTACCTGGACGGCGTCGAGCTTGTCGTGGTGGGCGGCGAATCAGACAGGGACGCCAGACCCCTCCATTTTGACTGGGTGCTTTCCATCCGGGAGCAATGCATAAGAAAGGGCGTACACTTTGAATTCAGGCAGTGCGGCACCCATTTTATCAAGGACGGGAAGGAATATAAGCTTTCTGTCCGGGAGCTGTGCAGCCAGGCAAGGAAGGCCGGCATCAATATTTGACGATGAGCCGGCACCGCGTAAACACTTATATAAAGAAAGAGCGCCGGACGGTCCGGCGCTCTTTCTTTTATCTTCTGACTGGGATTCCGTTCTCCGAAAGGTAATCCTTTAAATCCGGAATCGCGATTTCACCAAAATGGAAAAGGGAAGCCGCAAGCACAGCGTCCGCCTTGCCCACTGTAAAAGCGTCTAGAAAATGGGAAAGGCTGCCCGCGCCGCCGCTTGCGATGACGGGGATGCCAACACTTTCGGAAACGGCCTTCGTCAGCTCGACGTCGTAGCCCTCCTTCTGCCCGTCGCAGTCCATACTGGTCAGCAGGATTTCGCCCGCGCCGCGCCTTTCCGCTTCTATGGCCCATTGTACGGCGTCGAGCCCCACCGGCGTTCGCCCGCCGTTGATGTAAACCTCCCAGCCGCCCTGGGGGCGGCGTTTCGCGTCGATGGCGGCAACCACGCACTGGCTGCCGAATTTATAGGATGCTTCGTTTATTATATCTGGCCGAAGCACCGCCGCCGAATTGACAGACACCTTGTCCGCGCCCGCGCGCAGGATTTCCGTAAAATCCTCCACGGTACGGATACCGCCGCCGACGGTAAAGGGGATAAAAATGGTGTTTGCCACCGCATTTACAATATCCACGATGATTTTGCGCGCGTCGCTCGACGCGGTAATATCGAGCAGCACAAGCTCGTCCGCGCCCTGCCTGTCATACGCGGCGGCGCACTGCACCGGGTCGCCCGCGTCGCGCAGGTTTACAAAGCTCGTGCCCTTGACGACCCTGCCGTTTTTTACATCGAGGCAGGGGATAATCCGTTTTGCGTACATAGGCTCAGCCCCTTTCCCTTGCGTCGGCAAGCGTCATATCGGCAAAGTTTTTAAGCATCAGAAGCCCGGCTTCTCCGCTTTTTTCCGGGTGGAACTGCGTTGCGGTAATGTTTTGGTAAGAGACGGAAGCGTCGATTGCCGTACCGTACTGCGTCTGCGCGGAAACGATTGCCGGGTCCTTTGCGCGCAGGTAGTACGAATGGACAAAATAGACGTAAGGCTCGCCCGCAATCCCTTTGTAAATGCCGTCATGCTTTTTGATTTCGAGTGAATTCCAGCCGATATGCGGGATTTTGAGCGCTCCGCCGCCGTTCGGTATTTTCGTAATCGTGCCCTCAAGAAGAGAAAGGCCCTTGGCTTCCGGGCTTTCCTCGCTTTCGGAAAACAGCAGGTGCAGCCCTAAGCAAATGCCCAGAAGCGGCTTGCCGGTTTTTACATATTGGAGCACGGCGTTTCTCATGCGCGAGCGGTCCATGCAGTCCATCGCGTCGCCAAACGAGCCGACGCCCGGCAGAATCGCGCCGTCGCATTCTAAAAGCGTGCGCTCGTCCTTTGTGATGGTCGTTTCGCACCCGATATGGTTAAGCGCCTTGACGACGCTCTGCAGGTTGCCCGCTCCGTAGTCGATAACAGCAATCATAAACAAAACCCTTTTACAAAATATTTTACCTGATTTTATCATATTTTCGGTGCAAAGGCAAACAGTTTGAAGGATAGATGCCGCGTCCTGCAAAAAACAGGCGGTGAATCTGCGCTTTCGCTTGATTTTGGCAGGATTATGTATTAAAATTAATTAGATAATGCACAGAAGAAGGATGGGCGGATTTATCCGCGGGAGAAAATCATGGAAAAACATTTATTGTCTAGAATTGAACAATTGAAGCCCAAGCTCTCAAAGGGGCAGAAGCGCATTGCCCATTATATAGAGGAACAATATGACAAAGCGGCCTTCATGACCGCGTCCAGGCTGGGCGAAACGGTCGGCGTCAGCGAATCCACCGTCGTGCGCTTTGCGACGGAAATCGGCTACGACGGCTATCCAAAGCTGCAAAAGGCCATGCAGGAGATGATTCGGGACAAGCTCACCTCCGTGCAGCGCATCGAGGTCACCTGTAACCGCATCGGCACGCAGGGCGTGCTCGAAAGCGTGCTCAACCAGGACATCGATAAAATAAGGACGACCCTTGAGGAAACCTCGCGCGCGGATTTCAAGGCGGCGGTGGACGCCATCGTGGGGGCGGAAAATATTTATATCTTCGCGGTGCGCAGCTCCTCGGCGCTCGCGAATTTTCTGGGCTATTACTTTGATTTGATTTTCGGCAACGTCCATGTCGTAAGCACGACGAGCAGTACGGAAATATATGAAAAGCTCCTGCGCATCGGCGAAAAAGACGTTATGATAGGCATCAGCTTCCCGCGCTATTCCAAGCGCGCGGTGGAGGCCATGCAGTTTGCCTCCGACCGCAAGGCGCGCGTTATCGCGCTTACCGACAGCATGATTTCCCCGCTCGTCGCGGTCGCGAACTACGTACTGCTTGCGCGCAGTGATATGGCCTCGGTCGTCGATTCGCTCGTTGCGCCGCTGAGCATGATAAACGCCCTCATCGTCGCGACGGTCCTCCAGAAGAAGGAGGAGGTCAAGGAAACCTTCCGCAAGCTTGAGCGCGCGTGGGACGAATACGACGTATACGCGAAAACCTCCGAAAACAGGAGCGCGGATGCAGTGGGGGAAGAGACGTAATGGCAAAACAGGAAGTGCTTGTCATAGGAGCCGGTCCCGCGGGTATGATGGCCGCGGGTACAGCGGCGCAAAGCGGCGCGTCCGTTACGGTTATTGACCGCAACAAGCGCCCCGGAAGGAAGCTGCTAATCACCGGCAAGGGCAGGTGCAACGTTACAAACAACTGCGACACGCGCGACTTTATAGTCTCTGTACCGACGAACGGGCGCTTTTTATACAGCGCCTTGAACGCGTTTTCCCCGCAGGACACAATAGATTTTTTTGAAAAACGCGGCGTTCCACTTAAAACGGAACGCGGCAGCCGCGTTTTCCCGCAGTCCGATAAAGCGGCAGACATTGTGGACGCAATGCGCTCCTTTCTTTTGGATTCCGGCTGCCGGTATATAAACAGCAGGGTGAAAAGCCTCACCTTGGAAAACGGCGAGGCAAAGGGCGTGGAGCTTGAGGACGGGCAAAAGCTTTCGGCTGATTGCGTGGTTGTCGCCTGCGGCGGCAAATCGTATCCGCTGACCGGCTCGACGGGGGACGGCTATATGCTTGCCAGGCAGGCGGGGCATACGCTCATTGAGCCTGTCGCGTCGCTTGTCCCGCTTGTATCGCAGGATTCCTATTGCAAAGAATTGCAGGGCCTTTCCCTGCGCAATATTTCCATTACAGTAACAGACACAGACAAAAAGAAAGAGATTTACTCCGATTTTGGGGAGCTGCTCTTTACACATTTTGGGCTGAGCGGCCCCGTTATTTTAAGCGCGAGCGCCCATATGCGCGGTATGCGCGCGGGCAGGTACCGCATAAATATTGACTGTAAGCCGGCGCTTACTCCTGAACAGCTCGACAAACGGCTGCTGCGCGATTTTGAAAAGAATAAAAACAGGGATTTTTGCAATTCGCTTTCAGAGCTTTTGCCGCGCACAATGATTCCCGTCATGGTAAAGCGCTCCGGCATCCCGCCGGAAACAAAATGCAACGCCATTACAAAGGAACAGCGCCATGCCTTTGGCCGCCTGCTCAAGCAGTTCCCTGTTACAATCGGCGGCTTCCGCCCGGTGGAAGAGGCTATCGTTACCTCGGGCGGCGTCAATGTCAAGGAAATCGACCCCAAAACAATGGAATCAAAGAAAACGTTAAATTTGTTTTTCGCGGGAGAGGTCATCGATACAGACGCCTATACCGGCGGGTTCAACCTGCAAATCGCCTTTTCTACGGGGTATCTGGCGGGCGTTTCCGCGGCGGATAAAATATGTGAATCGCAGAAGGGGAGAAAAATATTATGACGGCAATCGCCATTGACGGTCCCGCGGGCGCGGGCAAAAGCACCATCGCAAGGCTCGCGGCAAAAAAGCTGGGCTTTATTTATGTGGATACCGGGGCGCTTTACCGGGCTATCGCATACAACGCGGTGAAGCTCGGCGTTAAAATCAGCGATGAAAACCAGGTGGAATGCCTGCTCGACCATACGGACGTCCAGCTTAAATTTCAAAACGGCGAACAGCGCGTATATGTAAACGGGTCGGACGTGTCCGACTTTATCCGTACGCCGGAGGTCTCCATGGCCTCTTCCGGCATCTCCGCGCTGCCTATCGTGCGGAAATACCTGCTCGGTTTACAGCGCGGCATCGCAAAGGACAACAATGTAATCATGGACGGCAGGGACATCGGCACGGTAGTACTGCCGGACGCCAGGATTAAAATATTCCTTACCGCCTCCGCACAGTGCCGCGCGAAACGGCGTTATGAAGAGCTGACGGAAAAGGGGATGAACGTTATATATGACGACATCCTGCGCGACATCGAAACGCGCGACTACAACGATTCCCACAGGGAAGTAGCGCCTTTAAAGCCGGCACAGGACGCCGTGCTCGTCGATACGTCGGGCGAAACGCTCGAAACCTCGCTTGCGCGCCTGTTGGGCGTGATAGAAGAGCGCCTTTGATTTTATGTAAATCGGGAGGATGGGGACAATGGAACAGAAAAAATGGCTTTACAGCTTTGGCAGGGCGGTATGCACGCCCCTTATGAAGGTGTTATACCGTTACCGTTTTACCGGCAGGAACAACCTGCCTGAAACGGGCGCGTATATCATCTGCGCGAACCACCAGTCGTTCGCCGACCCTGTATTGCTCGGAATCGGGCAGAAAAGGACCATCCGTTATATGGCGAAGGAGCAGCTTTTTAAGCATAAATTTCTGGGAAAGCTCATCTCTATGCTCGGCGCGTTCCCTGTCATGCGGGAATCGCACGACAACGCGCAGGCGTTCGCAACGGCGGATTCCGTGCTGGAAAGCGGCGGTGTGCTTGGGATTTTTCCCGAGGGCACGCGTTCTAAAACGGGCGAGCTGTTGCGCATGCGTTCCGGCGCGGCGCTAATCGCGGCGCAGATGATGGTGCCCGTCGTCCCGGCGTGCATTACGGCTAAGGGCGGGAAAATGAAGGTGTTCAACACAACCAAAATTACATACGGCGACCCCATTACGCCCGAACAGCTGGGACTGACTGAAAACGCGCAGGGCCACCAGATAAGGGCCGCCAGCCGCGTGATTTCAGACGCGATTGCAAATATCAGGGAACAAGATAAATTTTAAAAGGGAAGCATAACATATGGCATATACCATCAAGCCGCCTGCGGCGGGAACCGTACCATATTTTACAGCCTATCTTCTGACGGAGGAACCGGCAAAGTTTTCAAGCGACGTGCTTTTAAAGGTGCGCCGCGATTACTTTACGTCGGGAAAAAAACAAAAGGACAGGCTGTTTATGACGGCACAGGGAGAATCTGTCCGCTGCGTTTACGCAATGGAAAAGAATAAGCCCTTAAAATGGAAAAAAGAGGTGCAGGGCAGGCAAGAGGAAACGGCTGTAACCGAAGGCGCTTCGGGCTACCGGGTAGAATCACAGGGCTTTTCCGGAGCGCCTGTCAAAAAAGCGCGTTTTGATAATGCGCACACCTGGCTCAATACGGAATATTACGACCTCGAGGGAAAAACGCTCAGGGCTGTTTTAATGCCGTGGACAAATGAACGTTCCGCGTGCCTTGCGCTTTACCCGGAGCAGGTGAAAACGCCCGTCCTATTACGAAGCGTTCCGATGCCGGAGGATGAAACGCTCCTTTCCGAGCTGGTGCGGGACGTGGAACCGCAGGCCTGCGCGCAGACGCAGCAGGGGCTTTTCTATTTTTGCGACGATGAAAAGCGTTCCATTTGGGAGGGTAAGCTAGAGCAAAAAACAAAAGAACCCCATAAACCCAAGGCTTCAAAGCCCAGAAGGAAGCCGGGCGGCTTTCAATTTGATAAAGAAGCGCTGAAATCGGACATCGAAACGCTTTCATTTGACATCAGGACGGCCGCGGTCCCGTTTGCGGGCGCAATGCAGGAGCAGCCCCGCCCTGTGAAAAAGACAGGGAAAACAATAAAAGAAGCAAAACCATCAAGCGCAAAAGCTATAAAAGCATCCGAAGCGCCGCCTGAAAAATCCGTTCCGGCTGAAATTACACAGCCAGGCATCCCCCTTATGGAAACGCCTTTGACGGAACCGGAAAAGACGGCGGACAAGAAAAAAACAGACGCCCCTGTAAAGGCCGCGCAAGCAGAACCGAAGGAGGCCGTTTTACCGCCCGCCGCTGAAAAGACAGCCTCGCAGAAGAAAACGGCAAAGGGCACTGCCGCGCGGAAAACGCCCGGCAGCAGCCTTCCTGCCGATAAGGTTATAGCGCTTTCCGCAAAGGAAAAGGGCCTGTATTTCGGCCCGCTCGATGAAAACGGCCGGCGTACTGGAATGGGCCGTACACAGCAGCAAAACGGCAGGACGCTTTACGACGGGGACTATCTTTGCGACATGCGCGACGGCTTCGGCGCGTATTATTTTAAAACGGGACGCTTGAGCTATGTAGGCGGCTGGAAGGAAAACAAGCGCAGCGGCTTTGGCATTGCGTTCCGACCGACGGACGGCTCCGTGCATGTCGGCGTGTTTGAAGACGACCATCCCAAGGGCGTCTGCGCGCGCTTTGACAAGGAAGGCCGCATGACCTTCGCGGGCAGCTGGAAGGGCGGTGTTAAAAACGGTGCGGGAATCGCGATTGAAGACGACGGCTCCATGACTGTTACCGGCTTTGTCAACGACAGGCAGAACGGCAAGGCCACCGTGCTCGATTCATACGGCCGCGTGCTCTACAGCGGCGGCTATAAAAACGGCCACAAGGAAGGGGAAGGGCTCCTCTTCCATCAAGACGGCGCGCTTGCCTATTCCGGTGCGTTTCATGACGATAAGTACGAGGGAACCGGGACGCTGTATCTGGAAGACGGCGGCACCATCTGCGGCGAATTCTCAGCGGGTATGCCAAACGGCCGCGCTTTAAAGCGCGAGGCTTCCGGCGCGCTCATTTACGACGGCCTGTGGAAAGACGGCGCGTATAACGGGCAGGGCAGGCTTTACATGCAGGACGCTTCCTATATGGAAGGGCTGTTTCAAAACGGCTCCATGCATGGTGAATTTACCTGCTTTACGAAGGATGGCGCGGTAACCTATAAAGGGACGCTCAAGGACGGCTTGTACGACGGGCACGGGCTGCTGTACCGTGACGGCTCGGCCGTTTATGACGGCGCTTTCGCCGAAGGCGAAAAAAGCGGAATCGGCAGGGAATACGAAGGCGGCGCGTGTGTTTACATGGGCTCGTTTGCAAAGGGTGTGCGCTGCGGCTTTGGTATTCTTTGTAAAGGCGCTGAGCAGCTTTTTTCCGGATTTTTTGAAGGCGGCGTACCCTGCGGGCAGGGCGTTTCGTATATAGGCGGCTTGCCCAAATACGCGGGATGTTTTGAGGATGGAAAACCGCATGGGCGCGTCAACGAAATCGAAGGACAGGCGGTTGCGGCGCAGTGTATTTTTGAACGCGGCGACTGCCGTTACGAACGCCGCTTCCGCAGCGACGGCTCGCTTGCGTTTGAAGGGAATATCAAGGATGGAAAGCCCGAGGGAATGGGCGCCTCCTTTAATGAGTATGGTGAAAAGACGTTCGAGGGGATTTTTAAATACGGGGAGCCGTTCAAAAGCATGAAGGTTATCACAAATGAGCTTGAAGGCCTGCCGTATGTGGAGAAGCTTAAAAACACCGATTACGAGACATTACGCGCAGCTCCCGAATACGCGGTGGAGCAGCCTCTTTGCGGCGGCGTTTATTCCGGCGGCCTCAAAAACGGATTGCCGCACGGCAGGGGTACCATGCTTTATCCCGACCACCGCTATACCGGCGGCTATTCTGAAGGAAAAGCGTTTGGCGACGGCATCGTATATTTAAGCGACGGCGCGCAGCTTCGCGGCAGATTTTTAAAAGAAAAAACAGCAACCTCCGAGCATATGGAGTTTTTGAACGCTTCGTATGACTATGAGGTACAGCCCTAAGGAGCTCTGGTTTATATATGCATTTAATTCCAATGGCGCAGGAAAGCACATTGCCCCTCGTCGGCGAAACGCCGCAGGAGACGCTTTCCCTGCTTCAAAAATGGCTTTTGGATTTATGGGACTGGACTGTAGCCTTTTTTCCAAAGCTGATTGCCGCCGTGCTGATATTCGCAATCGGCTGGTGGCTTTCAAAGGCCGTCACGAAGTTTATACGCAGAGCCATGTTCCGCGGCAAGGCGGACCAGGCGGCGGTATCCTTTGTCTGCTCGTTTTCGCTCTGCGCGCTGCGCATCATCGTCATCATATCGGCGGTCGCGCAGCTTGGCGTCAACGTCAATTCCATCATTGCGGCTCTCGGCGCGGCGGCGGTTACCGTTGGCCTTGCGCTCAAGGACAGCATGTCGAATATTGCAAGCGGCGTGCTTATCATCATCACCAAGCCGTTTAAGGCGGGCGATTTTTTGGAGTTCGAGGGCCTTCAGGGAACGGTTACAAAAATTGAAATCATGAACACCTATCTCAACACGGTGGACAATAAAGAGGTCATCATCCCAAATTCTCGCCTGACCGCAAACAACGTTACAAATTTCACCTCGCACGATATGCGCAGGCTCGATTTGTCCTACAGCGTCAGCTATGGAGACGATATCGTGGCGGCAAAGCGGCTTTTGCAGGAGCTCGTTTCGGAGCATCCGCTGGTCTTTAAGGAGCCGGAGCCGGTCGTGGGCATTGCCGACCACAACGACAGCAGTATTTCCATCGACTGCAAGCTCTGGTGCGGCAAGGACGACTATTGGCCGCTCTATTACGAAATGCAGGAGAAGGTGAAGCTGATGTTCGACGAACACGGCATCAACATCCCGTTCAACCAGCTCGTCGTCCATATGGAGCCGGAGAAAGGGAAGAATCAGCCATAATTCAAACCGCTTGGCCTACTGTAAATAAACAAAAGGGTGACGTTATGCAAATCAAAACATATCAAAGCCTGCCGCGGGAAGCAACGGAAATCCGTACGCAGGTGTTTATCGAGGAACAGGGCTTTCAAAGCGAATTTGACGACATTGACGCCATGGCGCTGCATGTCGTCATATATTTAGACGGAGCTGCGGCGGCGACCGGGCGCACTTTCCAGGAGGATAACGGTTCGGCCGTCTGGCATTTGGGTAGAATCGCTGTCCGCAAAGAATTCAGGGGCCGGGGCTTAGGCCTTGCCGTGGTAAGGGCGCTTGAAAGCGCGGCGGAACAAGAGGGAGGCCGCGTGTTTGAGCTTTCCGCGCAGACACAGGCGCGGCGTTTTTACGAAAAGGCGGGCTATACCGCACAGGGCGGCGTTTATAAGGAAGAGCACTGCCCGCACATTAAAATGGTCAAACGATTAAACGGGGCGGCGCCCGTGTCCGGCATGGATTCGGTATGATTGGCAAAACCGTTACGGTAGCAACCGGCAGGCCGCTTGGAACATACCACCCTAAGCATCCCGATATGTATACCCTGTCAATTACGTTTATATAGCAGGGATTTGGGCGGCGACAGGGAAGAGCAGGACGCCTATATTTTGGGAGTTGACGTTCCAGCCGAATCTTTTTATTCATGTAGGGATGATGGGCAGGTCCAGCATCTAAATTTAGAGCGGCAAGAAACAAAAACGCTATAATTAATATGTTTGGGTTGATAGATATGAAAATTCTATTGCTAAATGCAGGTGCGAAAAATTATGGTGCTACTCAAGAAATATTGACTATAGTAAGCAATGAGTTGCCACATGGCGCTGCTGCTGATATTGTTTGTCTGGGGGATTTAGATATAGGTTATTGCAAAGGCTGTAAGGTATGCTATGACACCTGTAATTGTATACAGAAAGATGATATGGAGCCTTTAATCGACTTGATAGACACATCAGATATTATTGTAATTGCTGCACCATCTTACTGGGCGGATGTCCCGGGACAATTTAAGGTATTTATTGACCGCTGCACAGTATATAGCGATACGAATCTAAATCCCAATCACAGAACATTAAATAGCCCCAAAAAGTGTTATGCAATTGCTCTGAGAGCAGGTGGACGGCCCGTTGAATGTGAGCATATTATAGAAACTGTAAAGCACTGGTGCGGACATATGAAGATTGATATGGTGGACAGTATGTATTTTTGCGGGATAAACGATAAACGTGATATTGACCAGCACAAAACGTACATTTGTAAGAAAGCAAAGTCATGGTTTTCCGAATAAACAAAAAATAGTATTATAATTTGAACTGCCCAAAAGCATAAAACCTTAAAAACAGTTGTAAACACTGACCTTTGTGCCTATTAACGCACTTGAAGACACAACGATTATTAATTTTATGGTGCCCAAATGGTGCCCGAATTTCCTGCGGCAATATAAAATGATACAAGCAGATGTAAGGAAATATCATAATCTTCAAGGGGCGAAAGCACTTGCCGCTTTCGCTCTCTTGACTGCCACATAAGCGGGGACATTCGCACTTGTCAGCGGCAGCAGAGCCTGTTAATCTTGACCGTTAATGGGCGTGAATGGCTCTGCTGCTTTGTAAAGGCAAAAACGATGATAGATAAGTTCACAGCTTTGTGCTATTATCATAGAAATTGATAAATCGGAATTTGGAGGAGATTTCTTGCACAGCTTTGATAATAGTTTCTGGAGTGCATTAGATGCCTTAGTCGGCAAATCAGAAATCATCATAGATAGGCCAAAAGGAACTGCGCATCCTAAATACCCTAATTTCATTTATAAAGTCAATTATGGGTATTTGAAAGATACAGCATCCATGGATGGTGCAGGGATAGATGTATGGGTCGGAACGAATGGGAAAAATATAGATGCTATTATGTGTATTGTTGATTTGATGAAAAGGGATTCTGAAATTAAAATACTGATAGGTTGTACGGAAGAAGAAAAGGCTATTATATACGAAACCCACAATGAAACACAGTACATGAAAGGAATTCTAATTCGTCGATAATTTCATATTTGTAAGTGTATTCCCAGCAAGCCAAAATGAAAGACATTTTTACGGAAAGGGTGCCCCTTTCCTATGCTTGCTACGGAACATTTCATTTGGTGCGTTGGTGTTTCCTTTGCTTTTCTAAATCGCCCATATTTTGTATGGAATGGAGGCAGGAAAGGAACGAAAGGGAACGGATAGCATTTCTCTTTGAGGTGTTACGCAGTTAAAAGGCGTTTTCACAGGAAAAGGTATAAACACCTTGTCTGCTGTTTTTGGTGTCTGCAAACCTTTGTTTTCAAGACTTATAGAACCTCTATTGCGTAACAATGCTGTAAAAACAAGGCGGTGTAGTAACACCGCCTGATATGCATGGGCATTGTCTTATTTGTGGTGCTAAAATGGTGCCCAGCTTTACAAAATTAACCTATGCGGAGATATGACAAGAAAAATGACGATATGCGAATAAGCCTTATTTTAACCGTTTTCAAGGTATGGTATAAACAGTTATGAGGGCTTATTCTATCTAATCAATAAAAAATAAGAAAAAACGGTCCCGGGATTAAAAATCTCAGGACCGTTTTTTGTGTGCGCGCATGTTTTACACGCCGGCGTTCGATACGTTTTCAGATGCGCCGTTCGCGGTGTTGCCGCTGTTGTTCTGGCTGCCCGTCATATTGTCGACGCCGCTTTGAATAGCGCTTCCGGCGGCGGATACGCCGCCTTCGATGGCACTGCCCGCAGCGGACACGCCGCCCTCGATTGCGCTGCCGAGGGAATCGCTTGCGCCGTTCATGCCGCTGTTCATGCCGGCGGAAGCGTTGTTATGGTTCGAGCTGACGTTCGACTGGTTGTCTGTAACGGTTCCGTTGACACCGTTGCCAATTTTGCCGTTTTCCGCGCTGCAGCCGACAAATAAAACGGCCATGCAGCTAACTGCTATGATAACGGAAAGTATCTTTTTCATTTTTACACTCCCTGAAATAATGGATTGCCTTTCGGCACAGTACTATTCATTTCCGTTTTCGGCAGAATCATGCATCTATTTTTAAACATGTATTTATGTTTAAAGCACCGGGCTCAAATCCTTTTTTAAACGGTCGATAATTTTCTTTTCGAGCCTCGATATGTAGGATTGCGAAATGCCCAGCAAATCCGCAACCTCTTTTTGCGTGTGCTCCTTGTTTCCGCTTAACCCAAAGCGCAGCTCCATAATTTTTTTCTCCCGCTCGCCCAGCTTCGATACCGCGTCGAGCAGCAGGTTGCATTCCGCCTCCTGCTCGATGTTGCGGTTGACAATATCACTGTCGCTGCCGAGCACGTCGCTTAATAAAAGCTCGTTTCCGTCCCAATCTATATTGAGCGGCTCGTCGATTGAAATCTCGTTTTTCAGCTGGGAGCTTTTGCGCAGGAACATCAAAATTTCGTTTTCAATACAGCGCGAAGCATACGTCGCCAGTTTGATATTGCGCGCGGGGCAAAAGGTATTGACCGCCTTAATCAGCCCGATTGTCCCAATCGAAATCAAATCCTCCACGCCAGCTCCGCTCGTCTCAAATTTTTTTGCGATGTAAACGACAAGGCGCAGGTTATGTGTAATGAGCGGCTCGCGCGCGTTTTTTTTGCCGGCTGTAATGTTTTCCATTACCACCTTCTCTTCCTCTGAGGTAAGCGGCGGAGGAAGCGTCTGGGAGCCGTTGATATAGAATACCTCGTCGGTAAGCCCAAGCAGCCGCCTTATTTTGTAAAATAGTTTTTTCAATAGATTCATAGCAATTCCCCCAAAAGCTTTAATCGATGCACTGCGTATTGATGATTGCGCGGCATTCGCCGCTCAAGCGCTCCTTTTCACAGACGGCTATGTATATCTCACGCATACAGAGCGTGTCGTCTATAAATACCTGTTTCGGCTTAAAGGCGGGCAGTATTCCTTCTCCGCCGATTGACTGGAACGGCACGAGCCTGACGCCCGCCGACGGCGGATAAGCGCCTTCGCCTCCAGCCGCGCTTTTTACCAGAAAATATTCTTTGATAGACTCGGGTACAATATCTTTTATGGTATGGAAATCCACAACGATAACGGGGCTTTGCGAGAAAGGCTCAACAAGGCTGCTGCCTGTGTCGAGCTTCCCGAAAAATTCGGCGCGCCGCCCGTTTTCCGTGGCAAGCCTTACCCTGCAAATCACCTTTTGCGGCGCTTCACGGCCAGAAAGACGGCTGATAAGCCGCAGAACCAGATAACAAATGAGCGTGGAGGCAATCAGCACCAGAGGCGAAATGTTGAAATACACGGCGCCGTTGTTGATGACCATACCCTTTGGCGTAAAGGCAAACCACAGCGCAATCATCGCGCCTCCGAAGCAGAAGCTGATGAGCAGGAACGCCGCGAAGTTTTTTAAATAGACCTTGAACGGCTGGCGTCCAAACGTCAAAAAAACCGTTCCGGCAGCGACGAGCATTTTTACGCCAAAATTCAGCACGCTGTGCAGCGGCGGCAATAATATAATAAGGGAGCACAACGCCCCAAACGCGGCTCCCAAAACGATTCGCCGCCGTTTTGGTGAAAGCTTTGTGAATTTCGAGGCCGCAAGCAGTATAAAATAATTGATAAACAGATTCAGGCACAGCAAAATATCCAAATAAACCGTCTGCTTGATACCGCTCACATCCTTCCTGTAGCCGGTGCAAAGCTATTATTGCACATAGTTTTCAGATTTATTGTCACAATCTGTTTTCCCATAAAGAAAAAAGAAAGGGGTTCTTTTCATTGGCGGTAGGAATTGTAATCGGCTTTGTAATCGGCAGCATGACGGGCGTATGCGTCATGTGCCTGTTTCAAATCAACAGAAAGCACTGACTAAAATTTAAGAATTTTAAAACACATCAAACAGCGTTTCCTTTCAATTTTTATGAAAAAAGAATAAAAATGAGCGTTTAATCGTGTGAAAAGCATTGACGAGCGGCTACAATTTGGTATAAAATAGCAATATACATTTTTTCCGGTGGTGATTTAAATGGCACTTGAAACGGTCAACCAGGTCAAGGAAGCGGAGCAAAGAGCCCAGCAGGCCGAGCTGGAAGCGCGCCAAAGGGCGCAGCAGATTCTCGACGGGGCAAATAAAGACGCTGAACAGGCCGTCCTGAAAATGGAGCAGGAAGCGCTTGCCCGCGCACAGCAGCGCATCAAGCAGGCAAAAGAGCAGGCGGAGCAGATGCTCAAGGACGCGCGGGAGCAGGCGCAGAAGGAAACGGCGGCGCTTGAAGCGGCGGCAATGAAAAAGCAGTCCGCGGCAATCGAAAAAATTACCGGGCGGATTATCTGAACGCTTACAGTCTATACCGCCTGTTTCAGGCGTTTAAAAACGGAGGTGCTGTAAATGGCTGTATTGGAAATGCAGCGAATCAATATCTACGCGTTAAAAAAGCACCGGAAGGCAATTTTAGAGGCGCTCCAACGCAAGGGAGCGGTGGAAATCGAAAACCTAACGCTTGAACACAGCGTCTTTTCTAAGGAAGAGACGGCGCAGAAGCAGGCGGTTTTTATGAAAAGCTCCGCCTCAGCGGGACAAGCCTACGCGGTTTTACAGGAGTATTTTCCGGAGAAAAAATCTCCGCTTTCCATGTTCGAGGGAAGAAGCCCGCTTTCCGTGGAGGACTACTACGCTTTTGTGGACGACGCCCAGGAAATCATGCGCGTCGCTTTTGAGGTCAACTCCCTGCGTAAGGAGGTTGCGGACAACGAAGCGGAGATAATCCGCCTTGACTCCCAAATCGAGTCGCTCGAGCCATGGAAAAGCTTTAATCTTTCGATGCGCTTTCCGGGCACAAAGACAACCGCCGCCTTCATCGGCGTACTTCCGGAATTTTGGGCATACGAGGCCGTCATGGAGCACCTGGCACGGGAGCTGCCGGAGACGGACGCGCTTTCGCTTGAAATCGTGAGCGCTACAGACTATCAGACCTGTATTTTCCTGCTGTGCAGGAAGCAGGACGAGGAGGCGGTGGGCGCGGCCCTGCGGTCCATCGGCTACGCAAAGCCGCCGGTCGCTTCTAAATTCACACCCTCTGAGCGTATCGCGGAGCTGGAAGGAAGAATCAAGGACGCGGAGCACGCAATCGATAAGGCGGAGCTAATGATTCAAAGCTACCGCGGCATGAAGAACGCGTTCCGTTTTATGGAGGATTATTACGTCATGCGCGCCGAAAAGTACGGCGTAATTGAAAAGCTAGAAAACTCAAAGCATGTGTTTATCCTCACCGGCTATATTGTGAAAAAGCGGGGACAGGCGCTGGCGTCGGAGCTGGAACAGAAATACGGCGCCGCGGTCGAGCTGGAAGCGCCCTCAGAACAGGAACAGCCGCCCGTCGTTTTAAAGAACAATAAATTTGCGCGCCCGGTCGAGAGCGTGCTCGAAACGTACAGCCTCCCCGGAAAGGGGGAGGTAGACCCCACCTCGCTGATGTCGATTTTCTATTATATCTTTTTCGGCATGATGTTCTCAGACGCGGGCTACGGCCTTGTGCTGGCGCTCGGCTGTGCGTTTGTATTAAAGAAGTTCAAAAATATGGAACAAGGGCTTAAAAAAAGCGTCCAGATGTTTATGGGCTGCGGTATCTCCACCATGTTTTGGGGGATTTTGTTCGGCAGCTACTTCGGCGACGCGGTAACGGTCATCGGCAAAACGTTTTTCGGCGCCGACGTTACAATCCCGCCGGTATGGTTCAACCCCGTAGAGGGCACCAATTCCATGACGCTTTTGATGGTCGCCTTTTTGCTCGGCATTATCCACTTGTTTATCGGCCTTGGCATCAAGGGCTATATGAATATTAAAAACGGTAAGCCGCTCGACGCCGTATACGACGTGCTGAGCTGGTACCTGCTTGTCGGCGGCGGTATTTTGGCGCTGCTTTCTATGGATATGTTAAAGTCCCTGACAGGCTTTGTCCTGCCGCCTGTTTTCCTGACGATTGGCGGCGTGTGCGCAGCAGTCGGCGCGGTCATAATCCTGCTCTTTGAGGGGCGCGGTTCCAAGCCGGTCAAACGGCTGCTCAAGGGCGCGTACGGCCTTTACGGCGTGACAAGCTATTTAAGCGACATCCTTTCCTATTCAAGGCTGCTGGCTTTAGGCCTTGCGACCGGCGTAATCGCGCAGGTGTTCAATCAAATCGCTTCCATGTTCGGCGGCGGCATCGGCGTGATTCCGTTCATCATCGTGTTCATCATCGGCCATACGCTCAACATCGGCATCAACGCTCTGGGCGCGTACGTTCATACGAACCGCCTGTCGTTCGTTGAGTTCTTCGGTAAGTTCTATGAGGGCGGCGGAGTGAAATTCACCCCCTTCCAGATAAACACCAAGCACTACAAAATCAAGGAGGAAAATTAACCATGGATAACTTTGGAATCGTTTTTGCATTAATCGGGGCGGCGCTTGCCACCTTTTTGGCCGGCACAGGCTCGGCTATCGGCGTAGGTAAGGCCGGAGTCGCGGCTGCGGGCGTTCTGACGGAAGACCCCTCCAAATACGGCAAGGTGCTTGTTTTACAGCTCCTGCCCGCGACACAGGGCATTTACGGTCTGCTGGTTGCGTTCCTTGTTTTAGCAAATACCGGCATCCTCGGCGGCGACCCGAACATCTCGGTTACCAAGGGACTGCTTTACTTTGCGGCGTGCCTGCCGATTGCGTTCGCGGGTCTGTTCTCCGCCATCCACCAGGGCAAATGCTCGGTTGCGAGTATCGGCACCGTTTCGAAAAAGCCCGACCAGTTCGGTAAGGCTATCCTGCTGCCCGCCATGGTTGAGACCTACGCCATTCTCGCGCTGCTCATTTCCATGCTTGCTATCTTCAGTCTCCCGGAACTGCCCGTTTAATCCCGCATGAAAAATAACCAGGACGGGAGCATTGCCATATGAATGGATTGGATAAAATTTTAGACGAAATCAAAAGGGAAGCCGACGAGGTTTCCGCTTCAATCATCAAGGAAGCGCAGGATAAGGCCTCTGAAATCGCGCGGCAGGCGCAGAAAAAGGGGGAGGAAGCCGTAAAGCGCATTGATGAGGATACCAAGCAGAAGTGCGGCGATATCCTCGCGAGGGGACAGTCGGCCTCGGAGCTTTATAAAAGAAAGGCCGCGCTCAAGGCAAAGCAGGACATAATCTCCAGGGTTTTGCTCGACGCTAAAACCACCCTGCTCAATTTGCCCGAGGACAAGTATTTTGAGCGCATCCTTCAAATGATTGAGAAGCACGCGCTTGAAGAGGAGGGCGAAATCGCCTTTAACGAAAGGGACAGGAAACGCCTGCCTAAGCTCTTCGAGGCAAAGCTGAAGCTTGCTTCCAAAAACAAGCTGAAGCTCGCGCAGCAGCCGGCCCGCATCGACGGCGGCTTCCTCCTGCTGTACGGCGGCATCGAGGAAAACTGCTCGTTTGAAGCGTTGTTTTCCGATATGCACGAGCAGCTCCAGGACGAAGTGCGCACATTGCTGTTTCCTTAAGAAAGGGGGCTTACCCGCCTTATGTCGGAAGAATACACCTACGCGGTCGCGCGTATCAGGGCAAAGGAAATGAAGCTCCTAAGCAAGAGCGACTTAAACGCCCTTTTGTCCGCAAGGGACTATGACGAATGCCTGCGCCTGCTTTATGACCACGGCTGGGGAGAGGAAGGAAAATCGCTTTCCGCGCCCGCCCTTTTAAAGGCTGAGCAGGATAAGACATGGTCGCTCATGCGCGAGCTTGTGGACGATATGAGCGTTTTTAACGTGTTCCTTATCCCAAACGATTTTCACAATTTAAAGGTCTCAATCAAGGCTGTTACGCGTAACGCAAACCCCGCGGGCATGTTTATAGAAAACGGTACGGTTCCGGCTCAGTCGGTTTATGAAGCCGTAACAAAACGGGATTACGCAGGCCTTCCCGAATACCTGCGTGAACCGGCGGGCGAAGCGCTCACGGCGCTTCTGCAAACTGGCGACGGACAGCTTTGCGACGTCATACTCGACAAGGCTTCGCTTGAAACGGTGCACAAGCTCGGGCAGGAATCTGAGAATGAGGTTATCAGGCTTTACAGCGAACTGACGGTCGCCTCCGCCGACATCAAAACGGCGGTGCGCTGCGTCAAAACAGGAAAGACCGCGGAATTTATCAAAAAGAGCCTTGCCTCCTGCTCGACGATTAACGTGAACCTGCTCGCGTCTGCGGCGGCAAAGTCGCTTGACGATATTTACGGTTATTTACAGTTTACCGATTACGCGGGCGCGGTCGACGCGCTGAAAATATCCCCGACCGCCTTTGAAAAATGGTGCGACGATTTGCTGACCGATAAAATCAAGCCGCAAAAATGGGAGCCGTTTTCCATCGGGCCGCTCGCGGCGTATATCATCGCGCGGGACAATGAAATTAAGGCCGTGCGCCTGATTCTTTCAGCAAAATTAAACGCGCTCGATTTGGAAGCAATCAAGGAAAGACTGAGGGATATGTATGTATAGGATTGCAGTAATCGGTGACCGCGACAGTATTTATGGCTTTGCAGCACTCGGGCTCGATATTTATCCGATCGAACACGGGCAGGACGCGTCCGAGCAGTTAAAGACGCTCTGCAGCGGCGAGTACGCCGTGCTTTATATCACCGAAGCGCTGCTGAAGGATTACGACAAGGAGCTTATGCGCTACCGCGAACAGCAGGTACCGGCCATCATCCCGATTCCGGGCATCACGGGTAACAACGGCATGGGGATAGCGGCCGTCAAGCAATTTGTCGAAAAGGCCGTCGGGTCAGATATTATATTCAACGATTGATTTTTAAGAAATAGAAGAAAACCCATCGAAGGGAATGAATGCTACAATGAGCACAGGAATCATCAAAAAGGTAGCCGGGCCGCTCGTTATCGCCGAGGGGATGCGCGACGCGAACATGTTCGACGTTGTGCGCGTAAGCAAGCAGCGCCTCATCGGCGAGATTATCGAGATGCACGGCGACCGGGCTTCCATACAGGTATATGAGGAAACCTCCGGCTTAGGCCCCGGAGAACCCGTCGAATCGACCGGGGCGCCGCTTAGCGTTGAGCTTGGCCCCGGGCTTATCGGCAGTATTTACGACGGTATCCAGCGCCCGCTCGACGACATCATGAAGCTCAGCGGCAACAGCCTGCACAGGGGCGTAGAGGTTCCGTCGCTCAAGCGCGGCAGGAAATGGAAGTTTGTCCCGACAGCTAAAATAGGCGACAAGCTTTCCGCGGGAGACGCGATTGGAACCGTTGAGGAAACAAAAGTAGTCACCCAAAAGATTTTGGTGCCGCCAAAGGTTTCCGGCGTACTCAAATCAATCAAAGAGGGCGAATATACCGTTGACGAGCCTGTTGCGGTCGTCACCACGCCGCAGGGCGCGGACGTGGAAATTACGCTCATGCAGAAGTGGCCGGTCCGTGTGGGCCGCCCCTATAAAACTAAGCTATCGCCCGAAATGCCGCTGGTCACTGGCCAGCGTGTTATCGATACGCTGTTCCCGATAGCGAAGGGCGGCGTAGCCGCTGTCCCCGGCCCGTTCGGAAGCGGAAAGACCGTCGTACAGCACCAGCTTGCAAAATGGTCCGAGGCGGACATCGTCGTCTATATCGGCTGCGGAGAACGCGGCAACGAAATGACCGACGTGTTAAACGAATTCCCGGAGCTTATCGACCCGAAAACAGGCTATTCCCTGATGGAACGCACCGTGCTCATTGCGAACACGTCGGATATGCCCGTTGCGGCGCGTGAGGCGTCCATTTATACAGGCATTACCATTGCGGAATATTTCCGCGACATGGGCTTTTCCGTCGCGCTGATGGCCGATTCTACCTCCCGCTGGGCGGAAGCCCTGCGCGAGATGTCCGGCCGTCTTGAGGAAATGCCCGGCGAGGAGGGCTATCCCGCGTACCTCGGCAGCCGCCTTGCCCAGTTCTATGAAAGGGCAGGCCGCGTCATTACGCTCGGCTCTAAGGACGAACAGGGCGCGCTTTCCGTTATCGGCGCCGTGTCGCCTCCGGGCGGCGATATTTCCGAGCCGGTTTCGCAGGCGACCCTGCGTATCGTCAAGGTGTTCTGGGGGCTCGATTCCGACCTTGCCTATAAGCGCCATTTCCCGGCAATCAACTGGCTCAAGAGCTACTCCCTGTATCTCGATACCATGGCGCAGTGGTTCAACGATACAGTCGCGCCCGACTGGATGGAATGCCGCCACAGCCTGATGCGCCTGCTCCAGGAGGAGGCGGAGCTCGACGAAATCGTCAAGCTCGTCGGTATGGACGCGCTTTCCGCGCCCGACCGCTTAAAGCTCGAGGCCGCGCGCTCCATCCGTGAGGACTTCCTCCACCAGGACGCGTTCCACGAGGTAGACACCTACACGCCGCTCGGCAAGCAGCACATGATGATGCTCTTAGTGCTCGCATATTACGAAAAAGCGGCCGCGGCGCTCGATAAGGGCGCGACGGTCGACAGCCTGGTAAAGCTCCCGGTAAGGGAACGGCTCGGGCGGTTTAAATATATCCCAAGCGAACAGACAGAAAAAGAATTCAGAGAGCTGCTCGACCAGCTCAATCTTGAAATAGGAAAAGCAATCGACGAAGGAGGCGACCTCTGATGCCAAAGGAATACCGTACAATTGAAGAAGTCGCCGGCCCGCTTATGCTCGTTAAGGACGTTGAGGACGTAAACTTCAACGACCTGGGTGAAATTGAGCTTGCAAGCGGAGAAAAGCGCCGCTGTAAGGTGCTTGAAATCAACGGCTCGGACGCGCTCGTCCAGCTATTTGAAAACTCCGCGGGCATCAACCTTTCCGACAGTAAGGTGCGTTTTCTCGGCAGAAGCATGGAGCTTGGCGTCAGCCGCGACATGCTCAGCCGCGTATTCGACGGAATGGGCAAGCCGATTGACGGCGGCCCCGACATCCTTCCCGAAAAACGCCTCGACATCAACGGACTGCCGATGAATCCGGCGGCACGCAACTATCCCCAGGAATTCATCCAGACGGGCGTTTCCGCTATCGACGGCCTCAATACGCTGGTAAGAGGGCAGAAGCTGCCGATTTTCTCGGCCTCCGGCCTGCCGCACGCAAACCTTGCCGCGCAGATTGCGCGCCAGGCGAAGGTACGCGGCACGAACGAGCCGTTCGCCGTCGTATTCGCCGCGATGGGTATCACGTTCGAGGAATCGAACTTCTTTATTGAAAGCTTTAAGGAGACGGGCGCAATCGACCGCACGGTTATGTTTGTTAACCTTGCAAACGACCCCGCCATCGAACGTATTTCCACGCCGCGTATGGCGCTGACCGCCGCCGAGTACCTCGCGTTTGACGCGGGTATGCACGTGCTCGTCATCATGACGGATATTACAAACTATGCCGACGCTTTGCGTGAGGTTTCCGCCGCGCGCAAGGAGGTTCCCGGACGAAGGGGATACCCCGGCTATATGTATACGGACTTGGCCTCCCTCTACGAACGCGCGGGAAGGCAGAAGGGCAAAAACGGCAGCATTACGCTGATTCCGATTTTAACCATGCCCGAGGATGACAAAACGCATCCGATTCCCGACCTTACCGGCTACATCACGGAAGGGCAGATTATCCTGAGCCGTGATTTGTACCGCAAAAACATCGCGCCGCCCATCGACGTACTGCCGTCCTTGAGCCGATTGAAGGATAAGGGCATCGGCGAGGGCAAAACGCGCGCCGACCATGCCAATACGATGAACCAGCTGTTCGCGGCATATGCCAGAGGCAAGGACGCAAAGGAGCTTATGACCATCCTTGGCGAAGCGGCGCTTACGGACATCGACAAGCTCTACGCGAAATTTGCGGACGAGTTTGAAAAGCAGTATGTCTCCCAGGGCTACGAAACGAACCGCGATATTGAAGAAACGCTCAAAATCGGCTGGAAGCTGCTTTCCATTCTGCCCAGGAGCGAGCTCAAACGTATCAAGGACGAATACCTTGACAAATATTACGGCAAAGACTAAAAAGCGAGGTGAACGGCCTTGGCGTCAACCACAGTCAATCCAACCAGAATGGAGCTTACGCGCCTGAAAAAAAAGCTCGTCACCGCCATGCGCGGCCACAAGCTTTTAAAGGATAAGCGCGACGAGCTGATGCGGCAGTTTCTCGATTTGGTCCGTGAGAACAAGGAACTGCGCGAAAAGGTAGAGCGCGGCATAGAGGAAGCCAACAAAAACTTTGTCCTGGCGCGCGCCTCTATGTCGGACGAGGTGCTAAACGCCGCTTTACTTGCGCCGAAGCAGGAGGTTTCCCTGGAGCTCAGCACGAGAAACGTCATGAGCGTCGATATTCCCGTGCTCGATTATAAAACGCGCACGCCTGACGAAAATGATATTTATTCCTACGGCTTTGCGTTTACGTCGAGCGATTTAGACGACGCGGTCAAATCGCTTTCCGATTTGCTGCCCGATATGCTCCGCCTCGCTGAGGTGGAAAAATCGTGCGAGCTGATGGCAAGCGAAATTGAAAAAACGCGCCGTAGGGTAAACGCCCTGGAGCACGTAATGATTCCGCAGACACAGGCGAATATTAAATATATTACCATGAAGCTCGACGAGAACGAGCGCAGCACGCAAATCCGCCTGATGAAGGTCAAGGATATGATGCTCAAGGAAGCGCACGGTTATTAAATCAAAAGGCAGCCGCAAGGCTGCCTTTTTTAAACCGATTTTGTTTTTGAAACGTCCCGTTTCTTATTCATTCTATGGAGCATTTTGGGAATCTTTCATAAACCTTTTTATGTTTCATGAACCAAAGGGGAGAGAACAGTTGCGGCTGTTCTCTCTTTTTTATTGAAGCATTCTGCATCTTGAATTTCTTCATTGAATTTTATATGTTTTATCAAAAGAGGGAAACCATTTCGGTGGTTTCCCTCTTTTGCAATCCTCTTTCCGCCGA